>ERZ1740067.19-NODE-19-length-150908-cov-42.942679_pt1 | contig 150908 bp, 161 predicted proteins | sample MGYA00581736_ERZ1740067 | MGnify/ENA primary metagenome ERZ1740067 (study PRJEB43018, sample SAMN04849236) | marine metagenome | isolation source: floating plastic debris | place: Pacific Ocean | collected 2008-08-27 | study: EMG produced TPA metagenomics...
AGTTGTCTTAGGATTCGTAAGAGGAAGATTATTCTTACGATGACGATGTGGACTCCGATGCTGAGGAGTCTGTGTAGGCCGACTAGTTCTCTGACACCGACACCGACAAACTGCTGCTTGAAGAAGAGGTCAAGTCGAAGGCAGAGCATTTGGATGAAACATCGACACCCGATCTGCTGCGGCAACCTGAACCGCAAATCATCGAACGTCGGACCAGCGCAATCCCCCTACTTCTTGCAGGGATCATAACAGCTTTTCTTGGGTTTATCGCCGGAAGATCTGAGGTCCTAGATCCACTCTTGCCGCAAAGCTTGAAGACAGATTCCGACACAACAGAGCTTCGCGAGACGATTGGTGAGGCTCAGGATGAAATTAGATCGCTGAAGGAAGAGACCGGCGCACTGCAGGCAGAGCTTGCCAAACTCTCCGAGGTGCCTGAAATACCCGATGTTACAGCGTTGGTCGCGCCGCTGGAGGAACGACTGGCTGAATTGGAAAGCCGCCCGGTTCAAACCAATTCGGGCCCAGTCGACACAAGTGCACTGATCGAAATGCAGGAACAGGCCGTCCAACAACAGGCAGAGCTTGAGCGTCTGCTTGAGGCCGCCCGCGAGACCGAAACGGCAGCGCAAAACGCGGCCACCCTTTCGCAGGCTCGGGCCGCCTTGGCACAGATCAACAACGCGCTTGGCACGGGCGATCCTTTTGCCGACGCGATCACGGCACTGCAATCAAGCGGGGCCGCAGATATCCCATCGGAACTCACTTCACTCGCCGATGATGGCGTCGCTACCCTTTCCGAGATTCAAGGTGGCGTGGAAGAGGCCGCGCGCGCTGGACTGGCGGCTGCCAGAGATGCCAGCAGGGGCGATGAAGGTCTCGGCGGCTTTCTGCAGCGCCAGCTCGGGGCGCGCTCTCTGTCGCCAAAAGAAGGCGACGACCCCGATGCCGTTCTGTCGCGTATCGAACCGGCAGTGCGTTCCGGCGATCTTGAGCAAGCCCTGAACGAAGCTGAAGCCTTGCCTGAGTCAGCCAAGTCCGCGATGGCCGATTGGCTTGATATGCTCCGGACCCGCCATGCGGCCGTTACCGCCGCCGATGCGCTGACACAGCGCCTGAACACGAATTGAGGCACCTTTCATGATTTGGTCGCTCACTAAAATTCTTATCTTTGTCTGCGCTGTCGGCGCCTTGGCCTTCGGGGCTGCGCAATTGCTTGAAACGGAAGGCGGTGTCCGCATCGCCGTTGCCGGAAATGAGATCAACCTTGGCGCCTTGCAGACAGTGATCGCCCTGGCGGTGCTTGTCCTGGTCGTCTGGCTTTCGTTGAAACTGCTTGGTCTTCTGGTCGCGACCTGGAAGTTCATAAACGGCGACGACACCGCGATTTCCCGCTACTTTGCGCGGAACCGGGAGGCCAAAGGCTACGATGCTCTTAGCCAAGGCATGATGGCGCTCGCCTCGGGCGAAGGCCGACTTGCGATGGCAAAGGCAGAAAAAGCGAACAAGTACCTGGATCGGCCCGACCTGACCAACCTCCTGACCGCCCAAGCAGCCGAGATGTCAGGTGACCACCAAAGAGCTGAAGAAACCTACCGAATGCTTGTCGAAAACGATGCCACCCGCTTTGTTGGCGTGCGCGGTCTGATGAAGAAACGGCTTTCGGATGGAGACACGGACACGGCGTTGAAGTTGGCCGAAAGAGCCTTTGCGCTCAAGCCCCGCCATGAGGAAACGCAGGACGTCCTACTGCGCCTGCAGGCAGAAAAGGCCGACTGGGACGGCGCTCGCAAGACGCTCAATGCGAAGCTGAAACATGGTCAGTTGCCCCGAGATGTCCATAAAAGACGTGATGCCGTGCTCACGCTGTCCGCAGCGCATGATCTCATGGCAGAGGATCGGGTAGTCGAAGCGCGCGAAGCTGCCATTACCGCCAACAAGCAATCGCCCGATCTTGTTCCAGCCGCAACTATGGCCGCACAGGCATATATCGATAAAGGACAGAAGAAGTATGCAACGCGCGTTCTCAAAAAGGCTTGGGAGACAATGCCTCATCCAGACATCGCGCAGGTGTTCGCCGCGATAGAACCGGATGAAAAACCAGCCGAGCGGATCAAACGCTTCGCAGTGTTGACGCGGAGCCATGTCGACGATGCGGAGACGAAGCTTTTGCTTGCTGAGTTGCATATCGCCAATGAAGACTTCCCCGAAGCCAGAAGAGCTTTGGGAACCATGATCGAAACAGATTTGACGGTCCGCTCTGCAACACTGATGGCTGCTATTGAGCGCGGATCTGGCGCAAGCGACGCAATCGTGAAAGGCTGGTTGGCCAGAGCAGTTACCGCACCACGCGGACCAAGTTGGGTCTGCGACATTTGCCAACATATCCAGTCCGAATGGTCCGCGATTTGTGAAAACTGCTTCGCATTTGACAGCTTGTCCTGGAGACGCCCACCAGAATCCGAAATCTCGCTACCCGGTGGCGCCGAGATGCTCCCTCTGCTGATTGGACAGCCCGACGATGCCCCAGAAGACGACAGCGCTGAGGCAGAAGAAAAGCCCGAAATTATTGATATCGAAACAGCGGCTTCAGAGCCCGATCCTTCACCCACCGCTCCGCCAGTGGCGACAACAAATGGTGCAGACCAGACAGGAACACGAGCTTGACTGTCCCTACACCAAGACGTCGAGCGCCTCTTGCTTGCCAACGCTGAAGACGCGCTTGTAGCGATCGATTTCGGCAGAGGGCCCCATAGCCTTGTTAGGGTTGTCTGACAGTTTCACCGTCGGGCGACCATTGGCCTTAACGGCCTTGCAAACCAAAGAAAAGGGCGCCAGCGCATCGTTCTTGGTCAGCCCTTTGAAGTCGTTGGTCAGCATTGTGCCCCAGCCAAAGGAAACCTTGACCCGACCGACAAACTGCTTGTGAAGTTCAATTATCTTGTCGGCATCGAGGCCGTCAGAGAAGATGATCAGCTTTTTGCGCGGATCTTCGCCCTTGTCCTTCCACCATTCGATCGCCGTTTCAGCTCCGGTGGCCGGATCGCCGCTGTCGATCCGAATACCGGTCCACCCTGCCAACCAATCCGGCGCACGCTCCAAAAAGCCGCTGGTTCCATAGGTATCGGGCAAGATGATCCGTAGATTGCCGTCATGCTCTTCATGCCAATCACTAAGCACCTCATATGGAGCCTGCGCCAGTGCCACGTCATCGTCGGTCAGTGCTGAATAGACCATTGGCAATTCATGAGCGTTTGTACCGATCGCCTCCACATCCCGGTTCTTCGCGATAAGACAATTTGATGTCCCGATGAACTTCTCGCCCAGTCCCTCCCACATGGCCTGAACCGCCCAATCCTGCCAGAGAAAAGAATGCCTCCGCCGCGTTCCGAAATCCGCGACGCGCAGCTCCTCAAGGTCGCGCATCGCTTCAATCTTTTCCCAAAGCTTGGTCATCGCGCGGGCATAAAGCACTTGGATCTCGAACCGCCCCATCTGATCCAGTACGGCGCGTCCCCGCAACTCCATCAAGACGGCGAGCGCCGGGATTTCCCAAAGCATCACTTCTGGCCAAGCGCCTTCGAACGTCAGCTCATACTGATCACCTTTGCGCTCAAGATGATAGGGCGGCAGGCGTAGGCCTTCGAACCAATCCATGAAGATCGAGGTGAACATCTGCCGTTTGCCATAAAACGTGTTGCCTCTCATCCATGTGCTTTCCCCCCGGCTCAACGAAAGTGAACGGATATGATCCAACTGCTCGCGCAATTCACCCTCGTCGATCAGTTTGGCCAAAGGCACATAGTCAGATCGGTTGATCAGGCTAAACGTTACCTGTGTATCCGGCTTGTTGCGAAACACAGACTGACACATCAACAGCTTATAGAAGTCCGTATCGATCATTGACCGCACGATCGGATCGATCTTCCATTTGTGGTTCCAGACACGCGTCGCGATATCGACCATATGTGCAGCTTCTCCCTGATGCACGCGGCCTGTCGAGGCCATTCCAGATATTGTCAGGAAATTGACGCAAAGCGGTCTGATGAGCAACAGAGTCGCATTCTAGCCCTTTTGGTGTTGGTCGGAGGGTACGATAGTGAAGCTTGATTACGATTTTGACATCCAGTTTGTTTTCCCGCGCGAAATGCTTGGCGATCTTGAGGCGCAAGAGGTTCTGAACGCCTTCGGGATGAGCCGCGCGATGCGCGACAATTTTGTGGCGCTTTTCCGCAGCCAAGCGACGGTCGATGCAATTCTCGGGGCGGACCCGGTTCTGAAAGACATGCTCAAAGCGTCTGGCTTCGACTTTACAACGTATGACAGTGGTGCTGGCGAAGGCTTTATCCCAGCCGAAGACGAGCCTTACTACAAAGATGTCATTCAGCGCCTGACCGAAAGTATGGACGGATTTGACCTCGAACATGCCGACTTGAACGGGTTCGACTTTGGCGCATTCCTACTGACCTGCGCCCGCGCAAAGGCTCTGGGCTCGGATACAATGCCAGCGGAAACCCAAGACCTGGGCTGGCAGACATCCTATGCTCCAAACCGCGGTCGCGGTCTGTCCGCACTTGGCGTCGCTGCCGCCGTCACAGGAATGGCAGTTTATCTCACCCGCTAGCTTTCAGGCTTTGCGAGCAAATCGAATGCCCGCGTCGCGCATCTGTTCCGTTGCAGCGGTCAAAGATCCATCCAGATCAATCGCCCTGCAAAGATCGATCCGAATCTCGGTTTCAAAACCAAGCTTGACTGCGTCCATGGCCGAGTAGTTGACACAGAAATCCGTCGCCAAACCGACAAGCGTCAGCGCGTCGATTTCCCGGGTGCGCAGATAGCCTTCGAGGCCGGTGGGTGTTTCCTGATCATTCTCAAAGAATGCGGAATAGCTGTCGATCTGCGGATTGTGTCCTTTGCGCACAATCATGTCGGCCCGATCAGTGTACAATTGCTCGTGAAATTGCGCGCCCAAAGAGCCCTGAATGCAGTGATCAGGCCACAGCAGCTGTGGCCCATAGGGCATTTCGATCAGATCATACGGCACCTTCCCCACGTGCGACGACGCGAATGAGGAATGGCCCGAAGGATGCCAATCCTGCGTCAGAACCACTGCGTCGAATGCGTTCATAAGGGCGTTGATCCCCTCCACAATCTCATTCCCCCCGGGCACGGCAAGCGCACCGCCAGGGCAGAAGTCGTTTTGCACATCTATCACGATCAGGGCTTTGGTCATGGCGCTCTCCTTACCTCAGGGCTAAGGGGGCAGCGAAGGATGGTCAATGCGGCATCATCTTGTATACCGCATTGGGCAAGAGTATCTGGGCTCGCATGTACAGGATCGTTGCGCTCTATCACTTCACGCGGTTTGAAAACCCTTCGGTGCTGAAGCCCGATTTGGCGCGTTTGTGCTGCACGCATGACGTTACCGGAACACTTCTTCTGGCGCAGGAAGGGATCAACGGCACGATTGCCGGACAGCCAAAGGCAATTGATCTGGTGCTCGCCCATATCCGAGGTCTTCCCGGCTGCGGCGATCTAGACTGGAAGGAAAGCAACGCGCAATCCCAACCCTTTGGCAAAATGAAGGTGCGCCTGAAAAAAGAAATCGTGACCATGGGGAAGCCAGACGTCGATCCGCGCGCACGGGTGGGTCACTATGTCTCTCCCGAAGATTGGAATGACCTCACCAGTCAGCCCGATGTGGCAGTCATTGACACGCGCAACGATTATGAAGTCGCCATCGGCACATTTCAGGGTGCCGTGGATCCTCAAACACGAAGCTTTGGTGAATTTCCCGCTTGGTGGGAGGCCAACAAGGACAGATTTCGGGGCAAGAAGATCGCGATGTTCTGCACCGGTGGGATACGCTGCGAAAAGTCGACCAACTACCTTCTGGGACAGGGCGTCGAGGATGTTTATCACCTCAAAGGCGGCATCCTCAAATATCTCGAAGACGTGCCCGAAGATAAAAGCACCTGGCAGGGTGAATGCTTTGTCTTCGACGGACGCGTCAGCGTGGGGCACGGGCTGAAAGAAGGTCCTCATTCGCTGTGCCACGCCTGCCGACGGCCACTCGTGCCCGCCGACACTACGCACCCGGATTTTGTTGAAGGGGTTAGTTGTCATCATTGCGTCAATGAAACCAGCCCGACGGACAAAGCGCGGTTTCAAGAGCGACAGAAACAGATCGCGCTGGCTCGCAAGCGGGGCGGGCGTCATCTTGGCCCCAAAACCTGAACAATCGAAATTTCCTGACAAATCTAATTGTTAAGCCCGATGTAACGGCCAGCACGCTATTTCAGGTCGTGGGTGACGAAGAGGTATGGGATATGAGCGCGCAAGCAGCAAACGCGCGGCCGATCATTATTAAGCGCAAGAAAAAGGGCGGTGGTGACGGTCATCACGGCGGGGCCTGGAAAGTGGCCTACGCCGACTTCGTCACCGCCATGATGGCCTTTTTCATGCTGATGTGGCTACTAAACGCGACGACAGAACAACAGCGCAAGGGCATCGCCGACTACTTTGCACCGACGATCGCGATCAGCCGAACCTCTGGTGGCGGTGATGGATCCTTTGGGGGTGATAGTGTTTTTTCGCAGGAACGGCTGCCGCAGGTTGGGTCGGGCGCGGTCTTGGAAAGCCCGACCGAATCCGATGCGGCACGCGGGGAAAGCGATGGCGGTAGGGAAACCACGGACGAAATCTTTCAGACGCTTGAAGCCCAGCTATTGGGCAAAGGCGGCGAGTCGGCATTGATGGAAAACAGTCTCGAACACATCGTGACCCGCCTGACGGATGAGGGCCTCGTGATCGAGATCTTTGAGATTGAAGGCCGTCGGCTTTTTGAACCTGAAAGCAACCAGCCGACCCTGCTTAGCCGGGAACTGGCTCGCATCATTTCCAGTGTGGCGCAAACCGTCACCAATGGGATTGCGATTGGAGGGCATGTCCGATCTCAACCCGTGGTCGTTGCTGAAAACTCGGTCTGGGATCTCTCTGGTCGGCGCGCCACGGCAATGCGCAAGCTTCTCGAAGATGAAGGCATCGTGCCTGGCCGGATGGAGCGTGTGTCTGGCCATGCTGATCGAGACCAGGTTGTCAGCAATCCGATGTCTGTGCGGAACAATCGGCTCGAAATCATCCTGCTGAGATAGGTTTCGGACCGATGCACAAACAATAGGTCGGATTTTATCTGTTAGCCCTGCGTTAAGGCAGCGCGCCTAACTGTGGTCGAAATATGGCCGATACAGCAGAAAGGCGTGTCCATGACTATTTCTTCCGCTCTGAATGCAGGCGTTGCAGGGTTGCAATCCAATGCAACCCGGCTTGCGTCGATCTCGGACAACATCGCCAATTCGTCGACCTATGGGTACAAGCGCGTCAACACCGATTTCCACTCGATGGTCATCTCATCAACCGGTGGCAGTTACTCCGCCGGAGGGGTGCGCGCCACAACCGAACGCTACATCGACGAACGCGGATCGCTCGTTTCGACATCAAACGCGACAGACCTCGCTGTGCGCGGGCGTGGCATGCTCCCCGTTGCCAGCGTCACCGAGGTTGAGGTGGACAACGGCGACACCCAGATGCTTCTCACCACCACTGGGTCGTTCCGGACGGATTCCGAAGGATATCTGCGCACGGATACAGGCCAAGTCCTGTTGGGATGGCCAGCGCAGCCCGACGGGACAATCCCGATTTTTCCACGCGACACATCCGACGGGCTGGAGCCGGTGCAAATCAACGTCAACCAGTTTTCCGGTGAGCCGACCACGCGAATGGCACTTGGCGTAAACCTACCCGCAACAGATACTGATCCGGGCAGCACCGGTGATACGCTGACATTGTCCGTGGAATACTATGACAACCTCGGCACCTCAGAGAGCGTCAATGTCGCTTTCACTCCCAACGTACCAACCTCGGGCAGCGCCGCGTCCAACGAATGGACGATGGTCTTTACCGACTCGGCCAGCGGTGGCACCGTGATTGGCGAATATACAATCGCCTTTACCGACAGCCGAACCGCAGGCGGCACTCTTGCATCTGTGGACGTTGATCCACTGAGCGGGTATCCACCTTATGATCCGGCAACCGGCACAATCTTGGTGAATGTGGCAGGTGGCCCACTTGAGATCAATATTGGCGAGATCGGTGACAGCAATGGTTTGACCCAGCTCTCTGACAGCTTCGCGCCGGTATCGATTTCCAAGGACGGCTCTCCCGTCGGCAACATGACGGGGGTCGAGGTCGATCCCAACGGTCTCGTATACGCCTTCTTTGACACCGGGATCACGCGGATCATCTACCAGGTGCCGCTGGTGGATCTGCCAAACCCCAACGGTATGGTCGCCCTCGACAATCAAACCTATTTGCCCTCGCCCGAAAGCGGCAGCTACTTCCTTTGGGATGCAGGTGATGGGCCGACGGGCGACATCGTCTCATTTGCCCGAGAGGAATCGGCCGTTGATGTGGCGGGCGAGCTCACGGCCATGATCCAGACCCAGCGGGCATATTCTTCGAACGCTAAGGTGATCCAGACCGTGGACGAGATGCTGCAAGAAACCACCAACATCAAACGCTGATCCTAAACAAATGAGAGAGGCAATCTGATGACGATTTCCAGCGCCTTGAACAATGCGCTCTCTGGCTTGCGAGCGTCCGGCAAGTCGTCAGAGATCGTATCGGCCAATATCGCCAATGCCTCGACCCCAGGCTATGCCGCTAGGCTCTTGTCCCTGTCTCCCAACGGGGTCACGGGCGGGGTGACGGTCAACGGCGTTGTGCGTCAAACGGATCCGCAACTTCTGGCAGATCGCCGCGCTGCAAGCGCCGACTTCGGTCGACAGTCCGAACTGACCAACTTTCTGAGAGATTACGAACGCATCCTAGGCACGCCCGATCAAGCTGGATCGCTTGCGGCCAATATCGCTGACTTCGAAAGTAGTTTGATCGCTGCATCAAGCCGGCCAGACGCGACAGAACGTCTGACAGGTGCGGTCAATGAAGCCCGCGATCTGGCTCTTTCGCTCAATGCCGCCACCGATCAGGTTCAGCGCGCAAGAACCAATGCGGACCAAAGCATCGCGGCGCAGGTGTCCCGCCTGAACAACGCTTTGGAGGAGGTTCAGAAAATCAATGCCAGCATTGTCAAACGCGGAGTTCAAGGAGAGGACACCTCCTCCCTTCTCGACATGCGGCAACAGGTCGTTGATGAAATCAGTGAAATGGTTCCCGTCCGCGTCTTGCAGCGTGACCAGGGTGCTATCGCACTTTATTCCGTGGGTGGCGCCCTTCTGCTGGACGGCACGCCAACCGACATTGGCTTTACCGGCGCCACAATTGTCACCGCAAACCAGTCTTTCGAGGATGGTGAACTGTCGGGCCTCACCATAAACGGTTTCGCGGTGGACATCTCTCAGGATCGGGGTGCTTTGCGCGGTGGCATGCTCGCGGCACAATTTGAGATTCGCGACGAAAGCGCCGTGGAGGCACAAACCAAGCTTGATGCGATGGCCCGCGACCTAATCGCGCGGTTTGAAGACCCAACAGTCGATCCAACCTTGGCACCTGGCGACCCCGGTCTGTTTACGGACAACCGTGCGGCACTGGATCCACTTCTGGAAGAGGGCTTGGCCGGGCGTCTGTTACTGAACGCAGCCGTCGACCCGCAAGAGGGCGGGGAGGTCTGGCGCCTGCGCGACGGGATCGGGGCAACGGCACCGGGCAATGTCGGAGACTCGTCGCTTTTGCAGTCACTTTCCGAAGCGATCGTTGCAAAACGGACCACCGCATCGGGTGATTTTGGCGCAGGTCAGTATGCATTTGCGCAATTGGCAACAAGCCTTATCGGCGAGGTTGGAACAGAGCGGCAATATGCAGAACAAAGGCAAAGCTTTTCTTCTGCGCAACTCAATGAACTGACAGAACGCGAGTTGGCCAACGGTGTCGACACAGATAGCGAGCTTCAACGCCTTCTGATCATAGAACAGGCTTACGCGGCGAATGCCCGCGTGATCCAGACGGTCGACGAAATGCTCGACCAATTGCTGAGGATCTAACAATGCCCATGACATCCATCGGTGACCTATCGCAAAGCTACATGCTGCAACGGCGGAGCACGGACCTCAAAACGCAATTGACCCAGCTCACGACTGAGCTTTCCACAGGCCAGGTCTCGGACATCAGCGAAGCGCTCGACGGAAATTTCAGTTACCTCGCCGCAATCGAAAGCGACATGAAAACGCTGGAGAGCTACGCGATCGCGACCACGGAGGCGGGACAATATGCCGAAAGCATTCAGATCGCGATTGGCCGCATGTTCGATCTGACCTCTGGTTTTTCGCGTACGCTCATTTCAACTTCGAATGGGACCTCGCGGCAGGCTCTGGAGCGGGCTTCAGATGAGGCAGAGGCTCAACTCAATACACTGATCAGCACGCTTAACAGTGATGTTGCGGGGCGAAGCCTTTTTGCAGGAACCGCTACAGATCGGGCACCACTTGCAGATGCGGATACCATTCTTGCTGGTCTCCGGGCCGCTGTAGCTGGTGAAACCACTGTCGCCGGAATCCAGACCGCGGCAAGCGACTGGTTTGATGATCCGGCGGGATTTGCAGCGACTGCGTACAATGGTTCTGCAGAGTACAGCACGCCTATTCGCGTTGCAGAAAACGAGCGCGTGCAGATTGATTTGAAGGCCGATGACGACGTCTTTCGCGACATGCTCCGCGAAACTGCCCTCGCCGCCCTCGCAACAGACGGCGCACTCGGTTTGGGTCTTGCAGGGCAGTCCCAACTTCAGCGGGCCAGCGGAAATGGGCTATTAAGCGTTCAGGACGGACTGATCAGTGCACAAGCAACCGTTGGTTCGGCTGAAGCGCGGATCGAAGACTACAAAACACGGCATGCAGCTGAACGGACGTCGCTTGAATTTGCAAAGGGCAACCTTCTGCAGGTTGACGAGTTTGAGACGGCCACGCGACTTGAAGAAGTCAGGTTCCAACTCGAAGCGCTGTATTCAATCACCGCACGAGTGTCCGACCTTAGCCTGTTGAACTTCATCAGATGATTTTTCGCATCGCATTCATCTGGCTTCTGACAGTTGCAGTTGCTACCGCTGGGCCGGTCAGAATCAAGGACCTCGTCGATTTTGACGGCGTACGGGGCAATGACCTCGTGGGGTACGGCCTTGTGGTTGGTCTTGATGGAACAGGGGACGGCTTGCGCAACGCGCCCTTCACTGAAGAGATTATGTCGAACATCCTCGAACGGCTTGGCGTTAACGTCACGGGGGAGCAATTCAGGCCAAAGAATGTTGCCGCAGTTTTTGTCACCGCCGCATTGCCGCCATTCTCCCGGGCGGGATCGCAAATTGATGTGACGGTCTCGGCAATTGGTGACGCCAAAAGCCTATTGGGCGGCACATTGGTCATGACCCCGCTGAATGCTGCGGATGGACAGATCTATGCTGTAGCCCAAGGCACAATCATAGCGGGTGGGGCCTCGGCTGAAGGTGACGGGGCCAGTGTGACGCAGGGCGTCCCGACATCGGGCGTCATCCCCTCCGGAGCCCGAGTTGAGCGTGAGATCGACTTTGCGCTCAGCGATCTGACAAGCCTGCGACTGGCATTGCGCGAGGCGGACTTCACCACGGCGGCGCGGATCGAGCAGGCGATTAACAACGATTTCGGGAGGGCAGTCGCAGCGATGCTCGATTCCGGTACTGTGAATCTGGATGTGACGCGGACCCGCATGCCGTCAGTCGCTCACGCTTTGGGCCGGATTGAAAACATAACCGTCGAGCCTGAACGCAAAGCACGCGTTGTAGTTGATCAGCGATCGGGCACAATCGTCATGGGCGAAGATGTCCGAATCTCTCGGGTCGCTGTCTCACAAGGGAACCTCACCCTACGCATTCAAGAAGCCCCATTGGTCGTGCAACCAAACCCTTTTGCAGAGGGTCAAACGGTGGTTGTTCCCCGAACACAGGCTCAGCTCGAAGAGGATGAAGGAACAGGTCTCGCCGAAGTTCCCGAAGGCGCATCACTATCAGAGGTCGTTGCCGGCCTCAACGCTCTAGGTGTGGCCCCGCGCGACATGATCGACATCCTCAAAAGCATCAAGGCAGCGGGCGCGCTTCACGCGGAATTCGTCGTGCGTTGATCCGAGACGGAGCGCACCGATTGTTAAGGACTGCTGAGCCGCCGCCGGTTCGCGTCGTAAAGACTCCGACAATACCTCGATATCGATGCGACTAGTCCACGTTGAATGAGCCAGCGCTCTAGTCATTGACTGATCAATCAGTCAATGACTAGAGTTTGAAATGGATGGAACCGTACCGAAGGAATCGCCGCCTGCTGCGCAGGGCAGAATTTTAGACGCTGCAGAAAATATCTTTGCAGAGCAGGGTTTTGCAGGTGCCGGTATGAAGGCCATAGCGCTCCGCGCCAATGTGGCCCAAGGCCTTTTGCACTACCATTTCTCAAACAAGGACGGGCTTTATGCAGCCGTCATCGAACGACGCTCCGGCATCATCAATAGAGACAGGATCAGCTTGCTTGATCAGGTCAACCTCGAGAAACAAGACCCAGTGCCCGATATAATGGAGGCTTTGCTCAAGCCACCTTTGGGACCGGCGGGCGGTGGTAGAGCTTACGCCCGCATTCTTGCCGGCCTCTGTGTTGGGGATGCCCGCGACTCAGCCTTGGTTGAAGAGCACTACGATCCGACCGCGAAAAGGTTCATCGCAGCCCTGCAGATCGCAAGACCACATGCGTCGGCACGCTCAATAAGCTGGGGTTACAATCTGGCGGTCGGCGCACTTATCGCCACCGTGGCGCGGGATGGCCGCTCGGATCGGCTGATCGGAGCTGTGGAAAAGATCGAAGACCTCGAAAAGACGGTCGCACGAACGGTGGCCTACGCGGCTGGTGGCTTGGATGCCATCATCGCCGCAGACGCACCGCCTTAGACAATAAACGGGAGGAGACATTTCATGAGACTAAAGACCACAGCCCTTACAGCCAGCTTTGCCTTGATCGCAAACGCGGCTCTCGCAGAAAGCTACTCAGCCACGATCGCCGCCGGGCATCCGCCTGTCTTCCGCTGGATCCGCATGATCGCAGAGGTTTTCGTGCCCGCAGCAACCGAACAGATGGAGGCGGCAGGCCACAGCATCACTTTTTCCGAACAATATGGCGGGTCACTGGCTAAGGTCGGGGAAGAGCTTGAAACGGTCGAAGCGGGCATTGCAGAGTTGGGCACTTGCCAATCGCTTTTTGATCCCGCAAAGCTCGCAGTACAGAATGTGACATACTACACGCCCTTCGTCAGCCCTGATCTCCGCAAAGTCGGAAAGGTCATTGACGATATGCACGCAAACCTACCTGCGATGACCGAAGCCTATGGCGAAAACGGCGTCGTTTATCTGGGCGCCCCTATCGTAATAGACGACTACATGCTGATGACGAACTTCCCGGTCAACAGCCTTTCCGACCTCGAAGGTCGCAAGATCGCGGCACCGGGTGCTGCGATCAACTGGCTGTCAGGCACTGGCGCCGTGGGCGTTTCTGGCAACCTCACCACCTATTACAATGAGTTGAAAACAGGGGTCTACGATGGCGTGATCGTGTTCGCATCGGCCGCACTGCCTGGCAAGCTCTTTGAAGTGGCACCATACATTACCAAAGCCGGTCTTGGAGCCCAGTATGCCGGATCGCTCTGCGCAAACGTGGACTGGTACAATGGCCTAACCGAAGACGCACGCGCCGCCCTGCATGCCGGCGCCGACGCGGCGGGGGTCTGGTATGTGGACCAACTTGAACAGGCCGTTACGACAAGCCTTGATACGATGGCCGGTGCTGGCGCTACGGTGTCAGACGCGCCGGATGATATGCGTACCGCCTGGGCCGAAGGCATGGAAAATGCCGCACAGACCTGGGCGGCTGAACTGGACGGCCAGGGCAAACCTGCCACAGAAGTTCTGGGCGCCTACATGGAAGCGATGCGGAGCGCGGGTGCAGAACCCTTGCGCAATTGGGACACCGAGTAGACCGTGTGACCAAGCCTGACACCACGCAACGCGATCCAATTGCGCTGCGGCTTCTTGATGCGGTTACACAAGGCCTGAACGTGCTCGGCTCGTCGCTAATCCTCGTTTTGATGCTGCTGGTAGGGATCGACGTGGCGGGCCGTAATCTTCTCAGCATGCCGGTCAGCGGGGTGCCCGAGCTTGTCACGCTATCTATCGTCGCGATTGTTTTTTTGCAGATCCCGGCCGCCTTGCGGGCGGGTCGGATGACCAGATCGGACGGCTTGCTGAGTTGGCTGACCCGAAAGTCACCTCGCTTGGGGCAAGCCGTTGCGACGTTTTTCGATCTGATTGGCATCGCTGTCATCGCGGTCATCGTGCAGACCACATGGCCTATCTTCACCCGCGCCTTTGAAAGCGGGCAATTCATTGGGGCCATAGGCGATTTCACCGCGCCCGTCTGGCCCGTCAAACTGACCCTGATCATCGGCGGAAGTATTCTTATTCTGCAGTTTACTGCCCGGATCTGGAGGCGCTTCGCATGACGTCATTCGTCATCGGGCTCTTGTCGCTGGCCGCCATGGGCATCGCTGTCATGGTGGGTCTGTTTGTGCCAATCGCCCTGATCGCCTGTTCATTTGTTGGCGTTTGGGCGATCAAAGGCTCACCTCTCCTGGCCTCGAAACTGCTTGCCCTGGCCGCGAATGATGCAATCTCTAGCTACTTCTTCGGGGTCGTCCCGCTATTCGTGCTCATGGGCTTTGTCGTCTCAGAAGCGGGCTTCGGCCGAGACGCATTCGACGTTGCCAACGCCATGTTCCGCCGTCTCAAGGGCGGCCTCGGTGTGGGCACCGTCGGGGCCAACGCCATCTTTGCGGCCATCACAGGCATCTCAATTGCGTCGGCCGCCGTCTTCACCAAGATCGCTGTGCCACAGATGATCCGCCACGGCTATGCGCCCCGCTTCGCCGCCGGGGTTGTGGCTGGATCAAGCGTGCTGGGAATGATGATTCCACCCTCCTTGCTGCTCATCCTCTTCGGTATCTTGGCCGAACAAAGCATTGGCGATCTCTTCATCGCAGGCATCGGTCCGGGCCTTTTGTTGGCCGTCTTTTTCGGGTTAGGCATAGTCGCAATGGCGACCTTCGCGCCCCGGTCCGTCGGCATGCTCAGCAAGGGGACCGAAAGCCTTCATCGCTCGGAGATCTGGAGAAAGGCCCTGCCAATCGTCTCGCTCATCCTACTTGTCCTCGGTGGGATCTACGCGGGCTTCTTTACGCCGGTCGAAGCAGGCGCAATGGGGTCCATCGGCGCGCTGACGCTCGGCTTTGCTATGGGCCGCCTTTCGCTCAAACAACTTTGGACTGTGCTTGTCGAAACCGGGCTCGTCACGGCCACCGTTTGCTTTCTGATCATCGCCGCCCAGATGTATTCTCGCATGCTCGCGCTGTCGGGTGTGCCTTCTGGCCTTGGCAGCCTGGCCACAGATGCTGATCTGGGCTTCTGGGGCATCATGCTGATCTATGTGGGCATCGTGATCCTCATGGGTATGATCCTCGACAGCTCATCCATTATGCTGATCCTCGTCCCACTTATGCTGCCCGTCGTCATACCGATGCAGATCGACCTTATCTGGTTCGGCATCGTGACCGTCCTCGCGGTGGAAATCGGCCTGCTCACGCCACCGTTCGGTCTCTCGGTCTACGTCATCAAAGCGACGCTCGATGATCCATCGATCAGTCTCACCGACATCTTCCGCGGGGCTGCTCCGTTCGCCCTGATAATGCTGGTTGTCTTGGCCCTCGTCCTCGCCATCCCACAAATCGCCACAGGCCTCGTCCCCTGAAAGGAGCCGCCATGCCCCGCCGCTTTGTCGACCTCTCCGTTCCGCTTGAAACCGGCATCGCCTCGGACCCACCAATGGCGCTGCCGCAGATCGACTACATGAGCCATCAGCAGACCGCCGAGCAGATCCTGATGTTTTTTCCCGGACTGACCAAAGACGACCTGCCCGGTGGCGAAGGCTGGGGGATCGAGCAACTGAATATCACTACACATAACGGAACGCACGTTGACGCACCTTATCACTACCATTCGACAATGAATGGTGGGGAACGAGCCATCACTATCGATGAGGTGCCGCTGGAATGGTGTTTTGGCCAAGGTGTAAAATTGGACTTCCGAGATGTTCCAGACGGTCACGTAATCAGCGCCAGAGAGATCGAGTCAGAGCTTGATCGCATCGGTCACGATCTAGAACCATACGATATCGTACTGATCAACACCTCTGCCGGGGCAGCTTACGGACAGGACGACTATCTGATGAAAGGCTGCGGCATGGGACGTGAGGCAACGAACTATCTCACTTCAAAGGGCGTCCGAATGGTCGGCACAGATGCGTGGTCTTGGGACGCTCCATTTGCGCATACCGCCCAGAAGTACGCTGAAACCAAAGACCCGAAGATCATCTGGGAAGGCCACAGGGCCGGTATGGACCAAGGCTATTGCCAGATCGAAAAGATGACCAATCTCAACCAGCTTCCCAACAGGGGGTTTCTTGTTTCAGCCTTCCCGTTCAAGATCAAGGCGGCCTCTGCCGGCTTCACTCGCGCCGTGGCCATATTCGAGGAGTGAGACAATGCGCCTTGGCACCATCTGCTATGAAAGACGTGAACGTGTCGTCGCCGATCTGGGCGAAGGGCGTATGCTAGACCTCCACCTCGCCGCCGAACACGCACAAGCCAACGAGGCGCTCTTTATCGACATTCTCTCGGTGATCTATGGCGGGCAAGAGGCGCTCGCCACGGCGCAAGCATTGATCGATGACGCGAAAGAGGCCGCTATCCTGCTCAAGGAAGAGATCACCTTTCGCCCACCCCTCCTGCCGGTCCAGTACCGGGATTGCCTGGTCTTCGAAGAGCATCTCAAAAACAGCTTCGCCGCCGCCGAAAAAATGACAGGGCGTCCCTTCACCATCCCGAAAGTCTGGTACGATCAACCAATCTACTACAAGGGCAACCGCATGTCCTTCATCGGGCATGGCCAGGACGTCATCTGGCCAGGTTACGCGCAATTTCTCGATATCGAACTAGAACTCGCGATCATAATCGGTCGGAAAGGCACCAACATCAAAGCATCCGAGGCACCTGACTACATCTGGGGCTACACTATCCTCAACGATGTCTCTGCACGCGACGCTCAAATGATCGAAATGGGCGGCCAACTTGGCCCGGCAAAAGGCAAGGATTTCGATACCGGAAACATCCTCGGCCCGTGGATAACCACCGCCGATGAGATCCCCCACCCAGCTGCACTCGATATGGAAGCGCATGTCAGCGGCGAACGCTGGGGCGGCGGCAACAGCCGCAACATGCATCACGACTTTGCGCGCATCATCGAACACATATCGGCCAGTGAAACCCTCTATCCCGGCGAAGTCATTGGCTCCGGCACAGTCGGCACCGGCTGCGGACTTGAGATCGGTAAACGGCTCACACCCGGCGACACATTCGACCTGACAATCGAAAAGATCGGCACACTCTCCAACCGGATCGTCAAAGCATGAGGCAGGAAAACCTGCCAGACAAAGCCCTCGTCCAGTTCAACTGCACCGGACACGCCACCGGCAAGATGCGCAATGAGTTGACCGTGGAGATGATAAAACCCTTCCGCGAGAGCTTCACCCTCGCAACGGACGAGGGTCCCTTTCATGGCGGCGACGCATCAGCGCCCCCTCCCCTGGCGCTTTTCGTTGGCGGTCTGACCGGCTGCCTCATGACCCAAATCCGTGCCTTCGCCAAACGGCTGGATGTGACAATAGACGATCTGCAGGTCGAAACGCGGGTGATCTGGAACTGGCAAAAGACGGGTCCAGTCTACGAAACCGCACCGCATAGTTTTGAAATTGACGTGCTTCTCGAAAGCCCCGACCCGACAGAAAAAGCCATCGCCCTCATCAAGACGGCCAAGAAAGGCTGCTTCATCGAACAAACGCTGGGACAAGCCAACAGCATCAGACACCGCCTCAGACAGGCTGATGGGTACATCGACATTTGATCCCTTCTCTGGGTTCAAAGTATCCCGGAGCGCGAGGCAGAGCCTCGCAACCGCAGCCCCGGATGGGGATGCAAAACATCAAACGCGGGCGCCAGCCCGCACCTTTCGATAAAACTATAGCAAATCGGCAACCTTTGGCCCATCGGCTGCGGCAGGGGCACAAACTTCAACCGACAGGTGAATACCCGCTACGCTTCTCCTCATGAAAATCGTGGGAGGAGCATTTTCATGACAATTCATAAGTCCAACATTTCCCGCCGTCAGGCACTGACTGCAATTGGCGGCGCCTCGATCTCGGTTGCGGCTCTGGGCGCCAACGCGCAATCCAGCGTGGTCGAACCGCGCAGCACCATCACCGAACCGCGTCGCGATTTCCGCCCCGGCATCGACCCAAATGTCTATTTCTGGGACCCGGATATCATCGGTGAGGATGACCGTTTCTGGGGCCTCGTTCAGCCCAACGCCCCGATTGAAAGACTATGGACAGGAGCGCTCTGGGCAGAAGGACCTGCTTGGAACAGCGTTGGCAAGTTCCTGATCTGGTCCGACATCCCAAACAATCGGCAGATGCGCTGGCTTGATGATGATGGACATGTCTCCGAATTCCGGGCGCCGTCCAACAATTCCAACGGCAACAGTTTCGACTACCAGGGCCGCCAGCTTAGCTGTGAACATCTGACCCGCCGCGTCGTGCGCTATGAACTTGACGGCTCGGTCACAATCCTCGCCGACCGTTTCGACGGCAAGCGCCTCAATTCACCCAACGACATTGTCGCCCATCCGGATGGCAGCTACTGGTTCACCGACCCACCCTATGGTGGCCAGCTTTATGAAGGCGCGCCCGATGCGCCCGGCGGGCCCTCGAACGCTGCGGGCCTCCTAAATCCCCGCCTTGGCCAGCCACCCGAAATCGGCTCTTTCCAGCGCGAGTTGCCAACAGCCACCTACCGCATCGCACCGGACGGAGCCGTCACGCAAGTCGCCTCGGAAGAAGAAGCACCGGACCCCAACGGTCTCTGCTTCTCGCCCGATTTCAGCACGCTCTATGTTGCCTCAACCGGGAAGGGGCCGGGCGACACCGGTCCAGGCGGTGAGGGCAGCGTCTTTGCTTTCGACGTGGCCGAAGATGGCACGACATCGAACCCCCGCCTCTATACCGATTGCATGATAGATGAGGTCAAATGTGGTCCCGATGGTGTTCGCTGCGACGTGGCAGGCAATGTCTGGATATCATCCAATGCGGGGCGCAACGTCGGCTATTCCGGCGTGACGGTCTGGTCACCAGAGGGCGCGCTTCTGGGCCGGATCCGCATCCCTGAGATCTGCGGCAACATCTGCTTTGGCGGGCCAAAGCGGAATCGCCTTTTCATGGCTGCCAGCCAGTCGATCTATTCGGTCTATGTGGGCACGCAGGGTGCAGCCCCTGCGTGAACCAGCAGGCTGACCGAAGAATGGTCAGCCCTTCCCTTTCCAGGGGACAAGGGTCTTTTCCATCATCCGCATCAATACATCGATGCCAAAACCGATGATCCCGATCAGCACGATACCCATGATCACGATATCCGTGTCCTGAAACTTCGAGGCTGCCACGATCATCTTTCCAATGCCCTTTTCCGCCGCGACCAGTTCAGCAGCAACCACCGTGCCCCAGCACACCCCCATGGCAACGCGCGCCGCCGTGAAGATCTCCGGAAGCGAGTTCGGAATGATCACGTGCCGCATGATCTGCGTCTTTGACGCACCCAGCGAATAGGCCGCATGGATCTTTGATATCTTCACGCCCGACACTCCGGATCGCGCCCCAATCGCCATGATCCACAAGGCGGCCAGAAACAGCAGGATGATCTTGCCCTGCTCCCCGATTCCTGCCCAGATGATCACCAGCGGGATCAGCGCCAAGGGCGGCACAGGCCGCATGAATTCGACGATCGGGTCAAACCAACCCCGGAACCAATCGCTCAGTCCCATCGCATAGCCCAAGGGGATACCGACAGCCGCACCAAGCAGGAAGCCTACGATCACGCGGAACAGTGAATAGGATAGATGCTCGGCCAACGTCACATTCTGGTAACCATCGCGCGAAATCGTCACCAGCTTTTCCCAAACAGATTCCGGTGAAGGCAGCCAGATGCTTTCCATCTGCATCCCCGTGTCCGGCTGAATGTTCAGCGTGCCCTTATCCGTAAGCGCAACCCGTCCAACCGCTGTGCTGGCCGCCACGCCACGCCCTATGGGCCCTCCATCAATCGCGACGATCTTCGCACCTTCCTCCCGGGTGATTTCGTCATTGCCATCCCAAAGCAGCAACTTACTGCGATAGCTTTGCACCGCGATCACGTCATTCTTGGCCGCACCGTCACCTTCTTCAATCTCGGGCAGGTCAGGAGCGCTGCCAGCTTCGTGCACCAGCACAGTCACCGTCGCCTCATCCTGAGAGCCGTCCTCGGCCTCAAGCGTGTATGTGAACTCACCCTCACCAACAAAGGGCCCTGGCACGTGCAAAAAACCCGGCATCAGTTTGGAGCCAGTAAAGGCCCCCCAAAGCGCAAATATAAAAACCACTGAAATGATGGACGCTGCCGTGTTAGACACGACAGTGCTTTCATCCCCAAAAGTCACGGTCTTGAGCGATGTGTAATCGCTTTTTGGGGTTAGCATCCGCCGGACAAAACTCCAGACAACGAAGAACAGAAGGATGATGCCCACATACAGGGCAAGCGCAGGAACCGCCGTGGCCAGCGATGTGAATACGGCCGCGACTTCTGAAAGAAGGTCCTGGATGATCATGCGTCTGCCCCCTCTGACCGGCCCATGATTTCTTCTTCCATGTCCCAGATCATACCCAGTATCTCCTCGCGCCGCTCGCCGAATTCCGGGTGTTTCTTGACCTCACGGAGGTCCTGCCCAACGCCCAGATCCGCAAAAGGCAATCTGTACTCCTTGTGAATGCGCCCTGGTCGCGGTGCCATGACCAAAAGTCGTTCACCGAGTAGCAATGCTTCTTCGACCGAATGGGTGATCAGAATGATCGTCTTGCCTGTTTCTTTCCAAAGCTTCAGAACAAGGCTTTGCATCTTTTCCCGCGTCAGCGCGTCAAGCGCGCCCAAAGGTTCGTCCATAAGGATCACGTCGGGTTCGTTGGCAAGGCAGCGTGCAAGGGCCACGCGCTGCTGCATACCGCCCGACAATTCGTAAACCATCTTTTCCTTGAAATCCTGCAGGCCCACCACATCCAGCAGGTGATCAACGATCTGACTGCTTTCGGATTTTGCCATACCCTTCATGTCGGGGCCAAAGCGCACGTTGTCCCGAACACTCATCCATTCAAAAAGAGCGCCCTGCTGAAACACCATGCCCCGTTCGGCATCCGGGCCTTGCACATCGTGCCCGTTGAGGACGATTTTGCCGCCAGTCGGTGCCAGAAAGCCCGCCACGATGTTCAGAAGCGTGGTCTTGCCGCATCCCGATGGGCCAAGCACGCTCATCAGTTCACCAGCTTTGAGATCCAGCGATACGTCCTTGAGCGCCTGAACCGACCCGCCATTCGGCAGATCGAAACGCATAGAGATATTGTCGATTTGTAGTCCTGATGACATCAGTTCACCCTGTCGGTGTCGATCCTGATCCAGATCGTCGGGCAGGGTTGGCCCCGCCTCTTTTCACTCAGAAGGGCCCGCGCGGTACATCCGCGCGGGCCCTGGCGATTTACATGCCTTTCGCGGCTTCCAGCGGGCCAGTGTTGACGGTGTTTTCATACGTGTCGAGTGCTGCATCCATCGCACCCGCACCCACAAAGACGTCAGCCACGCCCTTCATGAAGCTTTGCGCGCCACCGCCCAGCCACTTCGCGTCCATCTGGTCTTCGACCGTCGGGAACACAAATGTGTCGATCGTGGCGGCTGTGGCTTCTTCATCCATACCGGCGTCTTTGGCGATCACTGGCAACATCTTGTCCCGGTTGGCCGGATCCGCCCACATGGCGTTGGCATCTGCCGTGACCTTCAGGAACTTAGCAAGCAACTCGGACTCCTCGGCGACGAAGGCCGCCGGTGCGGATGTGACGTCAAAAACGAGAATGCCCAGTTCTTCCTTTTCGGCGCCTGTCAAAAGGACGTTGCCGTGTTCTTTCATGCGGCGCAGCGCACCACCCCAGCCGCACGCCATGTCAAGCGAGCCTTGTGCAAGGGCCGCAGCCCCTTCAGCCGGTGCCATATCGACGACTTCCATGCTGGCCACGTCCACGCCGAAATGATTCATCTGGTTCAGGAAACCGTAATGCGCGGCGGTGCCCAAAGGCACGGCAACTTTTTTGCCCGACAGTTCAGCTGCGCTGCCCTTGTCGATTTCCAGGCCCGATGCGACGACGCAGTTGTCATTGTCCGAATAGCTCACCGCAACGTCGACGATCTGGATGTCCTGCCCGGCCGAGGCAGCAACCACGAAGGGCGGCACGCCCTGGCTCACCGAAATCTGCACATCGCCCGAGGCCATCGCGGCAGACATCGCCGTACCGGTGTCAAAGCTCACCCAGTTGATCTTGGTGCCCATGACCTCTTCATACATGCCTTCGACCTTCGCAAACTGGAACGGCATCGGCCATTCCAGGAAGTAGGCCACCGTGATCTCACCGCCGTGGCCCGCAGCGAATGCGCCGTGCGTCCCGACAAGCATGGCCACACCCGCTGCGGCCCCCATAAGCTTCGATTTCAACGTCATACTGTTCTCCCGATTTTACGCCGCCTCTTGGGCAGCTCTTTGTTTTTCATGCGACTCAAGCGCATGTCTGGGCCGCCAGATCGGCGGCGCTGACGCGATCCGAGCCGATATTTTCTACCGGATCAACGATTTTTCACGACCTCAACAGCCGCAGCTCAAGACCAAAACCGCAATTTTCATTTCTGAAAACAGCAATAAGCCGCTATTTCCAGCAGATTGGCCCGTCACGCGGGATTTTTCTGGCGCTAATGATCACCAAAAACTGGCCCTAGAGACTTCTCGTATTTTAAGCTCTTGTTCATCATCCCGCACTTCTTGGACAGGAGAGTCTCATGGACGGCACCTTCAGCGATAACGATATCTCTCGTGTGGTCGAAGCCGACCGCAAGAACGTCTGGCACCACCTGATTCAGCACGCGCCCTTCTTCACCGGTGCGGACCCCAAGATCATCGTCGAAGGCAAGGGCCTGCGCATCTGGGACCAGCACGGAAAGGAACACATTGATGCCGTTTCGGGTGGGGTGTGGACCGTGAACGTGGGCTATGGTCGCGAGCGCATCGGCGATGCGGTGCGCAACCAGATCGTCAAGATGAACTTTTTCGGCGGCACGATGGGATCGATTCCGGGTGCCATCTTCGCCGAACGTCTGATCGAAAAGATGCCAGGCCTCAGCCGCGTTTATTACATGAATTCAGGTTCGGAGGCGAATGAGAAGGCCTTCAAGATGATCCGCCAGATCGCGCATAAGCGCTACGGCGGCAAGAAGCATAAGATCCTATACCGCGATCGCGATTATCACGGCACGACAATTGCATGCCTGTCGGCTGGTGGCCAGGATGAGCGCAACGCGCAATATGGGCCTTACACGCCCGGTTTCGTCCGCGTGCCGCACTGCCTGGAGTATCGCAAGCACGAGCAGGAAGGCGCCCCTTCCGAAAACTACGGCGAATGGGCAGCAGACCAGATCGAAAAAGTCATTCTACAGGAAGGTCCGGACACCGTCGGTGGTCTCTGCCTTGAACCCGTGACAGCCGGGGGCGGCGTTATCCCCGCGCCGGAAGGCTATTGGCAGCGCGTTCAGGAGATCTGCAACAAATACGACATTCTCCTGCATATAGATGAGGTCGTCTGCGGTGTGGGCCGCACGGGCACCTGGTTTGGCTATCAGCAATATGGTGTGCAACCCGATATTGTAACTATGGCCAAAGGTGTGGCATCTGGCTACGCGGCCATCGCCTGCCTCGTGACCACCGAAGAAGTCTTTGACATGTTCAAGGACGATGCAGGCGATCACCTGAACTATTTCCGCGATATCTCAACCTTTGGGGGCTGCACGGCCGGCCCCGCGGCAGCGATCGAGAATATGGCGATCATCGAAGAGGAGGACCTGCTCGACAACACAACCGCCATGGGCGCCCGGATGATCGAGAATCTGAATGCTCTGGCCGACAAGCATGCGGTGATCGGCGATGTGCGGGGCAAGGGTCTGTTTTGCGGCGCGGAACTTGTCGCAGACCGGACCAGCAAGGAACCGATGGCGGAAGCGAAGGTCCAGGCGGTGGTCAAAGATTGCATGGCTCAAGGCGTAGTCATCGGGGCGACGAACCGCTCGGTGCCCGGCAAGAACAACACGCTGTGCTTCTCGCCCGCGCTGATTTCGACACCGGACGACATCGACGCAATCACCGAGGCCGTGGATCAAGCGCTGACCCGCGTTTTCTCATAGATCAGGGTTAGGCCAAACGCTGCGCTTTGTCAGCACATCGGCCAGAACGTTGACCCTGTAAGGCGGGCATGTCGCCCGCCACCCTTTGGGATCGGGCATGCCAACAGACATCAACAGCCTGGGCCAGCCGATTGGCGCGCCCCTCAAGGTCCACCTGCCGCGTCCGCCCGTCGCACCGGTTCACCTTACGGGCAGATCCACCAAGGTCAGACCACTTGACGCCAAGGCCGATGGACCAGATCTTTTCAGCGCTTTTTCAAAAGACGCGGCGGGAAAAGGCTGGACTTATCTGCCCCTCGGTCCTTTTAAGAACCAGGACACCTTCACAGATTGGCTTACCACCGCGCAGGCCGGCATCGACCCGATCTTTCACGCGATCCTAACACCCGAAGGCAAAGCTTTAGGCTTTGCAAGCTATCTGCGGATCAACCCGCAGGACGGTCTGGTAGAAGTGGGCTTCATTCATTTCTCGCCCCATCTGCAAGGCACGATCATGGCCACAGAGGCCATGTATCTGATGATGGCGCATATCTTCGACGATCTCGGCTACCGCCGCTACGAATGGAAGTGCGATGCGCTCAACGCCCCTTCACGCGCGGCGGCCGCACGGCTCGGCTTCACCTATGAAGGCACATTCCGCCAAGCCACACACTATAAGGGCCGCAACCGGGACACGGCCTGGTTTTCCGTAATCGACAGCGAATGGCCCGCCCGAAAGGCGGAGTTTCAACGCTGGCTCGATCCAGCGAACTTCAATGAAAGCGGACAGCAACGCAGCAAACTACGTCATGATTGATCGCGGAATGCCGCCACAACGTCATCAAGTACGGACGGAACCAAACCCGCTTTCTTGACATGCCAGACCTGCCCACACGCGATGGCCTTTAGCTGATGATGAATGTCTTTGCGGGTAAGTTCTATCTTGCCCAGGCTCTCCCAGCCAAACCGCCATTGCTCCATCGGCCAGTCCGGATTGCCCCCGGGCCATTCCTTGCGCGTCCGACACATCGACCGCAGCGGCCGCCGGAACAATCGCCTGGCCCGAAATGTCATCGATGGATCAAGCCAGACCACCCCATCCGCCCGCGACAAAGACAAAGGCAACATCGTCGGCCTGCCTTCCAACACCTATCGCGGCTGAGACACGGCTTGTCGGAGAAACTGCTCAACCTCCTCGCCCGGCCGCCTTTGCCAGTCGCGCAACAACTTAAACTGATCGAACGAAATCACGGGTATATCTGTCAACTGCCCCGCCAACACGGCAGCGAAATGGCTCTTTCCCGCGCCGTTGGCGCCCGTCACGATCACCCTTTGCATCGGCATCGGCATCGGCATACATCATTCAGCATTGGCCAAACAGATCCCAAAGGCACGCTTTGCGAAAATGGTATGAAAACACTGTAATCGCGCTGACACGCAAGCGGCCAAAGCTGATGGTCTTTCTGCTCGAATATGGCGTGCTGACGGTGGCTGTAACGCTCTTTTCCATATGCGCCGTTCTTTATCTACTTCACTTTCGGGTGTCGCCGCACGTCTCAGCCGGTTACGAGCGGGCCGAAGTGATTGGCATGTTACCGCTGCCCGACGACACCGGAAAACAGCGGGTCGTTCTCGACCTTCAACTTGCTTCTGGCGATGCTATTCGGCTCATTGGCAGGGCCCGGGCCGCCACCGGAATTGTCGACATGGCTTGCCTAGAGCGACGCGCCTACACGGAACGCGACGGATCATTGTTATTCGACACACTATATTGCAGTAGTCGGAAGAGCCCGGTGGATGGCGGAAGAAGGCGGACCAAAGCCTTATAAAAAAGGCCGATCAGCAATGAAGGGCACCCAAAAAGGCCGATTGCGTTTTGTCTTCACGAAAGCGTCGAAACTAACCCATTTTTCCCAGTTGCCACATTCTCCGACACCCTTTTTGCAAACTATCGGACCGTGTCCGAAACCCCATTAAACAAGGGCTCAAACGCGCTTGAAAGGCCGTTTAATGAGTGCATTAGCAGTCATTGCGGCGCAAAAATCGACCGAAACCAGTTCCCAGTTTGTTGCTCTAGTTCCCAGAATGGGAATAAGGACGCATAAACATGGCGTTAGCCAATATGCCAGCACACAAGATGCGGGTCTGAACTGGGAACTGAAATTCGCCGATATCGCCGGTTCCGTGGCGGGTATCCCGAGCGCCTGAAACGTGCCAAAATGGAATAAATTCGAATGGGGCAACGACCCCAAAGGCAGTGAACGGGCAGTATGCAGGAACATGTGATAGCGATGTCCATTGCGAGTGCGACGTCTGCACTGGATACGCGTGGCTACTCGATCGAGGTTGTCGACGACTTCGAACAGGTTCTTGCCCTGTTTCCGCAAACCGGGCGGCAAGCGCAAACGCCAATGATGTCGATCGCCCGCCTCGACCTGACGACGGCAAATGCGTTCTGGCTTTTTTTGAGGTCGGCCGACGAGGTAGTTGGGATGCTCGGCTGCAGGTCGATCGAGCTGGGCGAGGAGCCATTTGACAACTATCTGCGACGAACATCCCGGCTGCAGTATGAGCGCGATGAAGACCCGATCGAAGCCATTGCAGCGCCGGTTGCAAAGGAGTTGTGCGGTCAACTGATCTACATCGGCGAGCTACAATTCCGCGAAGAGCATAGGGGGAGTTTCGAAGTCCTGACGGCGGTCGCCGACCTTGCCAAAGGGCTAAGCGCATTGCGGTGGCCTGGCTTCGACTGGATGTATGCTTTCATCCCCGACGAACACTTCAAGCTCGCGCGATGCTATGGCTTCAGCCTGCACATACCCGAGGCGATCAGGTGGAAGGACCCGGCACCCGTCGGGCGGAAAAACTCCCACTGGCTGATGGCTTGCCGACGCGATCACTACCGCCATGCGGTCGCTGCTGAAATGCGTGGATCAATCGGGCGAAGACGAGGGTAAATCGTTCGCCCTCCGGGTCGACAACAGGCGCAAGCACCCGGCGATACTTACCCGCCACTTGGTTCGCCCCGATCTGAACAGAAATCTCAACATCGTCGACCCTGTACTGCGAGGTCCTATGCACCTCAACATGGGTCTCAAGGATGTCGCGTAGGATCGGCGCGTCGAACTTCGCGATTTTGTCGCGGTAATCGTCGATACCCTCGAGTTCGAAGAATATGGTCGCCAAGCTGTCCGAGCCGAGATGCGCTGGCTGCGGTACCGCGTCACCATCTTGAACAGGGTAGAAGAGGTCCACCTTGTCGCGAAGCGCGCCGAAGTTGCGCAGGATGCTCTTCTCTCGCATCAGCCAATTGAGGACCATGTCCGTGGATATAGGATCACCGTCGCGGAGCGCTTCTATGTCTTGCCTCCGAAGATCTGAGTTCAGTCGATTGCCGAAGTTCGACTTTGCGGCCTTGATCGCCTCGATCGCAATAGCCGAGCGTTTCGATGAGAACGCCTCGAGCGGCAAGCCAAGCTCGGTGGCAATGGCTTCTACTGTTGAGAACGGGACCTCGCGGCCTTTGCTGATTTGGGTGTGAAGGGTCCCGTATCGGATGCCTGCAGCTTCGCAGACTGCCTTTAACGTCACATCCCTATCATTACAGATTTCGAGTATTCTTTGTCCGGCGTTGATCATAATGACCTCCGAAAAATCCTCATATGTCGATTGATTAAAAAAACTGGACGTCAACCTTTGCGGGTGGAATTCTTGCTTAACGAGTGTGCCGAAGATTTGGGGTAATCGCGGCGAGAGTGTGTTCCGAGGAGGGTGAATCGGTGTTGGAAGAGGTGTTGGAAGGCATGTCTGACGAAGAGCTTCTAGCGTTCATTGAAGCTACTTCGAACCAAGGTCTGATTTCACGTTCCGCGCTATCTCAATCAATCGCTCGAGCGGTACGTCTCCAAGAGCCTTCGCCAGATGCTTCTCAACATTCCTTCGGGGCTCGTCGAAGATCTGGGCGAGGGTGACGTCAAGTGCCTGGGCGCACTTCTGAAACACCTCCATCGTTACACTGGGATCGCCAATCTCGGCAGCCTCTATCTGATTTACAGAGACATCTGTTCGTGCTGACAAGTCGGATTGAGTGTAGCCTCGCATAGCCCTGTAGAACGCGAGATTGTTGGCTTGTCCCTCGACCAAGGGTTTTTGAGGGGCATCGCGAGGTTCAGTGCCATTCAATACCCAGTTCGGATTGACACCAAAGCGCGAACAGAAAGCTTCAACAAAACGGGTCGACGGTAGTTTCTCGTCGCTTTCGATGAAGCCCACCATTCCTTGACTGAAACCAAGCTCCTTACCCAGAGCGGCTTGTGACAACCTCTGCGACTTCCGAAAGTCGCGAATTCTCTCACCAATTGTGCTCGTCATCCACAATTCCACTTGACAACAATAAAATATTGTTCGAAATAAACACCAATAGTGTTAGCCATAAACACCTCCGACCTGTCAAGGATAAGTAATGCCCAAAAACGACAATCATATCCAGCCCGGCTTGGTCTTCTATGAGTTGTGGGTCGGCGCCATGAAAGCGCGTGGTGCCAACATTACTGATTGGGCCAAGGCGCGGAACTTGGCCGTTGCTAATCTCAAGCCGATGGCCACTGGCGCCACTAACGGTGAAAAGTCCCGCCGGATCAGGGCCGAAATGATCGAAGAAGTTGGCATGGAGACCTTGATGTTTCTCCATGCAAAACGCCCACAGGCGGGAGCAGCCGGGCGATGACAGCGTCTCGCAAACCAACACTCCCCTCCGAGCCCGGCCAGCCTGTGGCCGACGTCCCAATTGGCTCGGACACTGACGGCACTGGCCACGGTCCCAACACAGGGCCGGTGCCGTCCTTTTCCATTCCCTTTGGGATCAGAGATGCCGCTGAGCCACTCACGGCGCGGCGCGCTGCGGGAAGTTTCCGCCCCACCTTCCTGCAGCGCCTTTATCGCGCGGTGTTCAGCCGTCGCGTCGCGGAACTGTTCGGCGACACCTTGGGTGCGCTGAGCATCTTCGTTCTTCTGTTTGCGGGCCTTTTCCTAGTGGAGATATTCAAGTGAAACACCTTTTGATTTCGACCTTTTTGACCCTCGGCGCCAGTGTTGCTTCGGCTGCCGTCTTGACATCAGACATAGGGGGCAAGTCTTGCCCAAAGGGTAGCGGCTGGAACCCGGTTCAGGCCGAATGCCAGTCCGATGCGCGTGAAGATGTAGCCTTCTTCGACTGCCCAAAGGGACTGTCCCTGCTGTGGTTGACCTACAAGCATTATCCCGATCCCAGCGGTCATCATATCGCGGTCGGTTGTGACTATGGCGCTGATGCACCGGAAGAGATGCTGGCAGAGGGGCCGATCTACGAGCCTACGCTGGGTTCGGGGCCGATCCCGGATATCTATGGTATTGGAACGCCCCTTATGGTCTCGCTTGGTGGCCCGCTGCAGGCCTACTTGGACAGCAGCACCACATTCAGTCAGCGCTGCAAGAAACGGTTCTTGGGGGTTTGCTTGGAACGCAGGCCAATTGTGGATCAGGTGTTCAGCCCACCCGCACCGGAGGTACCCTTGCCCGCAGGGTTCTGGATGCTGCTGGCCGGGCTTGGCCTGCTGGGCTGGAGGGCGCGCAAATGAATGTGACCGCTCAGATTGCTCTGGCCGATCCGCGCCCAGGCCTCACCACGGCTGAGAAGCTGGAAGACCTGAAGATCGCCACGCGGGCTTACATGCGCGAGCGCACCAAGCATTCCGCGCCGCACCAGATGCCGAAAACCCGCGAGCGGGCCGCCGAGCTGGCGATCATCGCACACGCCAAGATCATCACCGGTGATGGGACGCTGGACGAGCTAATCCGCTACGCCCGGCGGTTGAACCTGTAGTCCGATGCATTATGCGCGCCTCTCTTCCAGCCCACGCCTGCAACGCGCCCTGAAGGCACTGCGCGAGGCGAAGGGTGAGATCAGCACCTACGAGCTGATCGCAAAAGCGCGCGTTGCTGCCGTCAACAGCGTGATCTCCGAGCTGCGCGCCAATGGCGCCAAGATCACATGTCGGCAGCACTGCAAGGACGGTCAGCGCCGCTTTTTCTACACCCTGATTTCAGAACCGAAAGACCCCAATGCAAAAGCCTGAATTGATCGAAACCGGCAGCTTTCCGATTTCGGATATCGGTGTCAGCAGCCGCCTGCGCGACGTAACCGAAGCCAGTGTTGAGAGCCTCATGAGGTCCATTGAGGAGGTTGGGCTACAGCAGCCCATCGTCCTGAGGAAGTTGGAGGGCAAGACCCGCGCCGAGGAGCGGTTTGTTTTGTTGGCTGGTGGCCACCGGCTAGAGGCATGCAAACGACTTGGCTGGGACGCGATCCCGAGCCAGATCTACGCCTGCACCGACGAATACGCCGATCTGATGGAGGTCGACGACAACCTGATCCGTAGAGACCTTTCGCCGCTTGAGATGGCGATCTTCATGGGTAAACGAAAAGCGGTCTATGAGCGCATTCATCCCTTGTCCAAGAAGGGTGCAAAAGGGAATGCTGCAAGCCGAGGCGCGCTAACCGCCAATTTGGCGGTTAGCGGGTTTGCGGTCGCTACGGCGGAACAGCTCGGCAAGCCCCTGCGCACTGTAGAGCGGCTTGTCCGAATTGGAACCAGCCTCTCCGAAAAGCAGCTGAAAGCCCTTAAGTCGGCACCGCGTCGGGTCCAATTGCAGGACCTGGAGTTGATGGCCAAAACGACAGATGCGAAGGATCGAGACGTTATCGTGAGGGGCCTCGCTAGCGGTGAGGCCAAATCGGCGAAAGACGCCTTGTCCCGCCATCGCGGCAATCCCTCGGCCACCATCTCACCCGAAGACCAGAAGTACCTGCGCCTCATAGATGCCTTCAAACGGTGTCCGAAGGCGCGTCAAAGGCGGTTTGTCAGTGAGCATCTTGAAGAACTGCAAGCGCTGATCTGGGAGGTCAGCGGAAAATGACGTCCGACCCCAACCCAACGAAGGAATGGTGGGCGGCAGAGGACTTGGCTGACAGTGGTCTGCCCGACGTCCCCGGCACCAAGCGCGGGGTCAATGCCATGGCAAAGCGGATGGATTGGGGAAGCTTCCCGAAGAAGATCCGCCGTAAACCGGGTCGGGGTGGCGGCACCGAGTATCACTGGACACTGCTACCCGTCGCGGCCCGCACAGCCCTGCTGAGTGGGGCGAAGCGTAAAAAATCACAGGCTGATCGTGGGCTTGCCTGGGCTGAATTCGACCAGCTGCCGCACAAAGCCCGCGCAACCGCGCAAGAGCGACTGAGGGTTCTGCAGGCTATCGAAGAGCTGATGAAGGCCGGCCTGTCACAAAGTGTGGCGACCGATCAGCTGGCCAGGATCCACGGGTTTCACGCACGCACAATCTGGAACTGGATTGGCATGGTCGAAGGTGTCGAAGATGCCGACAGGCTCGCGTACCTCGCGCCCAAGCGTCACAAGGCGCAACGCGCCGCTGCCAAACATGCCGACTATCGGGCCTTCATGGACTACCTGAAGTCCCTCTATCTGGCCCCTGAGCGGCGCACTTTCGCACAATGCTTCCGCGAGGCTTTTGATCAGGCCAACCTCGAGCGCTGGTCGATCCCCAATGAACGGACGGCCCTGCGGCGTCTGAAAAAGGAGGTGCCGCGCGTCACGCAGATCTTTGCCCGCGAAGGGCTTGCCGGGATGCACCGCTGCTACCCGGCCCAGATCCGCGACAGGACCGGCCTGACAGCCATGGAAGCGGTGAACGCCGACTGCCACAAGATCGACGTCTTCGTGAAGTGGCCGGACGGGACCGTCAACCGCCCCCAGATCGTCGCCTTCCAGGATCTCTATTCTGGCAAGGTGCTGTCCTGGCGGGTCGATCACAACCCGAACAAGGTCATGGTCATGGCGGCATTTGGTGAGCTGGTCGAGACCTACGGCATTCCGCGCCGTTGCCTCTTCGACAACGGGCGCGAATTTGCAAACAAGTGGATGACCGCCGGTGCTGAGACCCGCTTCCGGTTCAAGATCCTCGACGAGGATCCGGTGGGTGTTCTCCCACTGCTGGGCATCCAGATCCATTGGGCCACGCCGGGCCATGGTCAGGCAAAGCCGATCGAACGCGGGTTCCGGGATTTCGCCAGCGACATCGCCAAGGATCCGCGCTTTGCGGGCGCCTACGTCGGCAATCGACCCGACGCCAAACCAGACAACTATGGAAGCCATGCAGTGCCTGTCGAGCGGTTCCTGCAAGTCCTGGGCGAAGGCATTGAAAAGCACAATGCGCGCCCAGGGCGTCTATCCAAAACGGCGGCAGGACGTTCCTTCGACGAGACTTTCGCAGAGAGCTACGCAACGGCTCCTATCCGCAAGGCAACGGAGCAGCAGAGACGGCTTTGGCTGATGGGTCAGCAGATCGGCAAGCTCAACGCCAACAACGGCGAATTCAAGGCGTTTGACAACCACTACTACAGCGAGTGGATGTCGGAACATGCAGGTGAGCGCATGGTTGCGCGCTTCGACCCCGAAGACCTGCATGCCGGGCTGTGGATGTACAGCGTCGACGGCGAGTTCATGGGCTTTGCCGAGTGCCGCCAAGCTGTCGGGTTCTTCGACATCACGGAGAGCAAGGAAGAGGCGCGTCGCAAGCGCCGCCGCGCCAAGCTGCAACGCGACCTTCGCGATGCGCATACGCCGATTTCAATCGAGCAGATCCAGGCCGATATGGACGCCCGCGCACCCGAGGCGCCGGAAGACCTGACGGCTAAGGTGGTCAGCCCGGTGTTCGGCGCCGTCAAAGCGCCGGTGCCGCACGAAAAGCGGACCTATGAGACGCCCGACAACCCGGAAGTAGAGGAGATGCGCGAGGCCATGGTCGTTGAGATGGACGATCTGCGCAAAGCGCCCGGCGCATCGCCAGACTTGCGGCCAGAAGAACAGCGGTTCCTGCGCGCTCTCGACATCATTGACAGAAGCGATCGCGGCGAGCGGATCGGTAAGGCCGATGTCGACTGGCTGCAGGTCTATCGCACCACCCCGGAATATCAGGCGCAAGCCGCCATGAGAGAGGACTTTGGAGACGACGAGGTGGGCTGAGCAGCCCGCAATGGAATTCGACCATCCGCTCCCCAAGACAAGCGCCGATGGTCTCCCGATCCAACAAGCAACGAGCCAGGGACTACCGAGGTCGCTGTACGGGGAGCATAGGAGAGGGTCGCTGCGGCGAAGCAAGACGGGGCCTGTGCCGGGCCTCAAGGCACCCCGCAGGGAAAGCCGTTTCGGGCGGCAGGCAGAGAAGCAGTACGGACCTGTCGCTAGAGCCACTTGAGGCGGCAGGACATCCCGCAAGGAGGAAGCATGAACCAAGAGCTTAACATCGGGTCCAGTATTCAGCCGCTGCGCAACGTCGCGGCGCTGATGACGCTGACAAATACAGTGCAACATCGGGCCTTCGGCCTGCCCGGCATAGGGGTCTTTTATGGCCATGCCGGTCTGGGAAAGACCTCGGCCGCATCTTACGCGACGATCAAGAGCGACGCTGTCTACATTGCCATGCAGCGCACTTGGACCGCCAAGTCGATGTTGAAGCAGATCCTGATGGAGATGCTCAACCACGAGCCGCGCGGGACGATCCCGGATCTGGCCAATCAGGTGAACAGCGAATTGCTGAGATCGGGGCGCATGCTGATCATCGACGAGGCCGACTACGCGGTCGAAAAGAACCTGATCGATCATATCCGGGACATTCACGACAACTCGCAATGCGCGGTCGTCCTGATCGGGGAAGAGAAAATGCCCCAGAAGCTCCGCAAATGGGAGCGGTTTCATGACCGGGTTCTCAAGTTCGTCGCGGCAGAGCCCTGCGATCTCAAGGACGCCAAGATGCTGGCAAAGGTCTATGCAGCCGGCCTGACCGTTCACGACGATCTGATGACCAGCATCGTTGAGCAGAACCAGGGCAACTCACGCCGGATCAGCCGGGCGCTGGCCAACGTTTACGCCCAATGCCGCGTTGAGGGGATCTCGGACGTCTCGGCGAGCAGCTGGGGCAACCGAGCCTTGACGGTTGGGGAGACGCCCAAACCCCGGAAGGATCTGTAATGGGGCGTGTCGCGAAAAACGGCGTCGCACTCGATGTTCTGGATCAGATCGAAGCGCAGATCGCCATCCGCCGTCAATTCACCGTCCGCGAGCTGACGGAGGTCGTGGCCGCCAGTGAGGAGACAGTGCGATGCCACCTTCAGAAGCTGCGGGAGAAACAAGCGGTTCGGATCTGCGGCAAGAGCGGTTCGGAGCTGGTTTACAGCGCCTTTGACAAGCAAAAGCTGGTAGAGCTGGATGCGGAAAGCCGCAAGACGGCGCGTGGTGCCTCATGGACCGCAATGCGAATGCTGCGCCGCTTCACGCCAGAGGATGTGATGGTCGCTGTCAGCGATGCACAGCCGCAATTGACCGTTTCAGATATCAGTTCGTATTGCGAAACCCTGCGCAAGATCGGCTATCTGCGCCAAACGACGAAGGCGCGGAATGGACAATCCGCTGCATATGTCCTCGTCAAGAATACCGGTCCCCTGCCCCCTGAAAAGCGGCGGGTAGCTGCGGTCTTCGACCCCAACGAAGATCGCTACGTCTGGGCGTCCGGAGGTGCGGTATGAGCGAGCGTATGGCCGTTGCCCATGATGCGTGGGGCGAGGTGCCCGACTGGGTTGTTCGCCTCGTTGAAGCCTGCGACGCCAAGGGCCAGTCACAGGGCAAGATCGCAAAGAAGCTGGGCTGCACACCGGGCGTCGTCTCGGCCGTCATTCGAAACAACTACAAGGCTGATCCGGGCCGCATAGAAGATCGCGTCCGGGCCGTGTTCATGCCCACCAGTGTTCAATGCCCCGCCCTTGGTGAGATCAGCAGCGCCGACTGCATGCGCTGGCTCGATCGCAAGGATCACGATCACAGCGCCATGCCGCTTTTCGTGCGCATGCGCAAAGCCTGCAAGACCTGTCCCATTCAGAACAAGGACGACGAGGATGACTGAGCGATTGAACCTTGCACCAACCATCAGGCGGGCACGCAGCGCGATCGACAAGATCGATCGCTACGGCCATCGCGGCATAACGCTCTGCTCGATGGATGAAATCGAGGCCATGGCGATCGTTGCCGCCACGTCGGGCCTGATGGCCCCGCAACCCACCTTGAAGGAGATGCCCAATGACGGAGTTTGAACCGAAGCCGCTAGATGACGGGCAGATCAGCCTGAATGGCGAGCTGCATATGTACGATGCCAAAGGCCGTGTGGTTCCGGTCAAGGTGATCAAAGGTCAGGATCTCCTGATCGATCAGGCGGTCCGCAAAATCCACGGCTTCGGGCAAGCGCTCTCCGAACAGATGGCGCGGTTTAAGTCCCACACGTTCGAGGATATCGCCGCCCTCGAAGCGATCCTCGCTGAACAATACGACGCTCCGTTGGGCGGCCAGAAGGGCAACATGACCCTGACCACGTTCGATGGCCGGTTCAAAGTGCAGGTTCAGGTCGCGGATCGGATCGATTTCGGGCCGGAGCTGCAGATCGCCAAGCGGCTGATCGACGAGTGCCTGAACGAGTGGGCCGAAGATGCGGATGACAAGATCCGCACCATCGTCACGCGTGCCTTCAACACCGACAAGGAGGGTCAGGTGAACCGCAGCGAGGTCTTCATGCTGCTGCGCCTGGACTTCGACGACGAGCGGTGGTCGCACGCCATGAGGGCCATTCACGACGCAATCCGGGTCGTCGGAACATCAACCTATGTGCGCTGTTATCACCGCCCCTCCGCGAACGACGCGTGGGAGCCGGTACCGCTCGATATGGCGAAGGTCTGAGCGATGAAAAAGAAAGAGATCGAAGAAAGCTGTGCCGGGATCTTTAGCAGGTACCACGCCAGATATGCAGAACACCTTCGACTATTCCAATTTGAGCTGGAGCAAAGCTACCTCGCCTTCCGCGAAGAGGTGGATGGCCTGAAAGAGCGTGTCGGTGGGCCGCAGGAGCAAGAATATGTCGAGCTATGCGTCGTAAGGATGCGTGATGATTTTGTTGCTCGACACCATCAAAAAATGAACTGAGCAGAGGCTAGTAAAATGGAACTGAGTGAACTGCGCGAAGGTTTGGTCGAGATCCTCGACCGCCACACTGAAGCCGTGGCCGAGGCTGACAAGATCGCTGAAGAGGCCACTTTTGAGCTGGTAGAGCAGGCAATTGGCGAGGGCATGTCCACCAAGGGCGTCGCCCGGATCGTCAAGGACGTGCAGCTGAAGTCGCTGGCGCATTACCCTGAGAAGATCGGAGAGGCGTCATGAGCATCGCGATGCACAAGACTATCCCGGTCTACGATCAAGAGATCGCACAGGCCATGTGGGACGAAGCCGACTTTGCTGTTAATGTGCTGGTTTCCGGGGCTAAGATTGTCGATGCCCTGGAGCTGAAAGAAGATCTTGCGGCTCGTAGTGACGAAGATCTGGCAGAGCTCAAGCTCTTCGCCGAAGTGCTCATTCAGCTCATCGATGACACGGTAAAACCATGAGATTGCGCGCGGTTCGAATGACCAGCGAACAGATGGTCGATCTTGAGCGCGAGGGCATCAACGCGCTGCACTTCGCTCTGCAGCGGCACTGGCCCAAGGGATGGGCGCATTTCTACAACCGCAACACCGACACGCACCGCTTCGTCGGTCGGCCTTCGCTTGCCGCAAGCCAAGTCGCCCGCCCGGTCGATACCGCTGGCGTCCAGCGGTTCTGAGTGATGCCGTTTGATGATCCTATTGCATATTACAATGAGAGCGACCCCTATACCGCTGAGTGGCTTCGCCGTCTCATCAAAGAAGGCGAAATTGCCCCCGGCGTGGTCGATACCAGAAGTATCAGCGACGTGTGTCCGCGCGATCTTGAAGGCTTCACCCAATGTCACTTCTTTGCGGGCGTGGGCGTCTGGTCCCGTGCCCTTCGACAAGCCGGTTGGCGCGACACCACGCCCGTTTGGACCGGATCATGTCCCTGCCAACCTTTCAGCGCGGCAGGCAAGGGCCTTGGGGCTGACGACCCACGGCATCTCTGGCCGGATTGGTTCTGGCTTATCGAGCAATGCCGACCTGAAACGGTGTTTGGAGAGCAGGTTGAAAGCAAAGACGGCCTTGCTTGGCTCGACCTTGTGGAATCTGACATGGAAGAGGCGGCTTACGCCATTGGGTCGGTCGTTACCTGTGCTGCGGGCGTCGGTGCACCGCACATCCGGCATAGGCTCTACTTCGCAGCCCAGGATCGGCGATCTGCCGCAAGTGGGATGGGGAACGGCGGCTTCGAGAGACTGGAAGTCCGAGAGTGCCACTCCGCAATTCAATCAGAAACGCTGGGACCATGCACGGGGCAAGCCTTTGTCCGCAGAAGTGACGTTGTCGAGTTGGCCGACCCCGAATGCGAGCAATGGGACCGGTGGGGGTCAGGCAAAGAGATATCTGAACCCGCATCGATCTCAGGAACTGAACGACGCAGTGATGCTCAGCGGCTGGCCGACGCCACAAGTCGCGCATGGCCCGAACATGGGGTTGGATCGCGGCAGTGGCGCTCGACGCCAGCGGATCACGCCGCAGGACCCGGTGACTTTAGTCAAAGACGTGAAGGGCCCGGCCCGGTTAACGGCTTCTGGCGAGATGCTGACTGGCTGTTCTGCCGAGATGACAAATGGCGGGCAGTTGAACCCGGAACATTCCCGCTGGCTCATGGGGTTGCCGGCCGCATGGGCCAATTGCGCGCCTACGGAAACGCCCTTTGCCTTGGCCAAGCAACCGCCTTCGTGGAAGCCTACATGGAGCGGGACATGGTGAACCTGCAAGAGACGCCGGCGGGTGACTTGTTTGAGTGGATGCCATGACCCGCGCCCTGCAACAGAAGATCCATATCGGATGTCGGCAACTCGGTCTCGACCAGGACGCGCGACGCGACCTGCAGCTTGCCGTCTGCGGCAAGGCCTCGATGCGCGACATGAACGAGAGCGATATGCTTGCCGTCGTTAAGCGTCTTGAAGAGAACGGCTTCAAACCGTCATCGAAACCACGATCAAAGCACAAGCGCGCACCTCGGGCAGATCTACGTTTGGTCCACGTGCTTTGGGGCAAGCTGCGCGATGCGGGCGCCTTGAAGAACCCGGATCGGAAGGGCCTGAACGCTTTTGTTCGAACGCGCTTCGAACAGGCTTGGGGCAGTGTGCCAGCCGATGTGGATATGCTTCGGGATCACCAGCAGATTGATGACATCATCCAGGCACTGCTTTCGTGGTGTGACCGTGTCGGCGCCGAAATCGACTATGACCGGATCCGCCGTTGAAAAAGCCGCTGGTTCATATCACCGATCGCGCAATCGTGCGGTATCTCGAGCGTGTCTATGGCGTCGATGTCGAGGGCTTGCGGCGCCGCATCGGCCGCAATGTACAGCTCGCGTCCGAGTATCCAGACGCAACGGCCATCAACCATCTTGGGTTCAGCTACAAACTGAAACAGGACAAGCCTGGCAAACCGGTGGTCACCAACGTCTTAAGATGCTCCACCCCCAAAGAGCATGGCCGGAATCGCAAGAGGGGGGCTCATGGGAAAGGTTGAGAACGGCATCCCTACGCCACCAGCTCATGCTTCGGTCTATGTCGAAGCCCTTGGGGTCGACGATGCGATCAAGTTCTTCGGCACGTTTGGTGGCTCCGTCGTGTACGTCGCGCCCAATCCAAAAGGGCGGTCCAAGATTTCGACGGAACTGGGTCATGACTACGCTGTAAGACTGGCGGCTGTGGTCGACCGACTTCCACGTCGCGCACCGAACCCGAAAGACTGGATTGCAAAAGTTCTTGCCTCACGCGGCGTGCCCGTGCAGACAATTGCGCGCCAGCTACAGGTAAGCGACGTCAGCGTATACGGCTACCTGAAGAAAGGCGCTGATGGTTCACCGAAGAAGCGCCCGCCCCCCCAGCCAGACCTTTTCGACCTCTAGTTTCAAACCGTTGTAAGTATTTTTGCGCCCTCTGATTGGCGCATTTTGGCTCAGCGATTGCCCCGCAAATCACTGGAGCCGAACATGAGCATTAAGGTCCAAGCCTTCACGTCGTCCACCGCTGCTAAGCCATCGGCAACCATCTCCTTGGGTGAGAGCCGGAGCCAGCAGTACATCCGCATTGGGATGACTGCTTCCGCCCAGATCGAAGCGTTTGGTCATCAGCTAGACGCTGAAAAGCATGGCTTGGCTATCACGGTCTCCGACGAGCCGAAGTCAAACCACCAAATCGATATCAAGCTGGTGCCGGTGTCTGACCCGGATGCCGTACCGCTCAAGAACAGCATGCACGGTTCATGCTTTGTGAAGCTTGTTCCTTGGTCGAAGGTGGCTGCTGGCAAGAGACCTGCTGAGCACATGAAGCTCCTTACCAAGTCTGCCAACTCCATTTCAGTTCGTTTGCCGGAATGGGCGCGCCCTGAGCTGAAGAAAGTCGGCCAAGGCAAATCAATCATGGATATGTGATATGAAAACCAGCCCCCAAGGCATCGAATTCCTTGAACGCCATGAGGGAGTGGTCCTGAAGGCCTATCGTGACCCTGTGGGGATCTGGACCATCGGCGCGGGGCTGACCTCAATGTCGGGTGTCATCAAGGTCAAGGCAGGCATGCGTCTCACGAAGAAAGAGGCAAGCCGGCTGCTGGCCAAGGCGCTCGAGCGGAATTACGAACCGCGTGTCCGCAAGGCGATGCCGAATGCGGGGCAACATGAATATGACGGCGGCGTTAGCTTCGATTTCAATACGGGTGCAATCCATAGAGCGAGCTGGGTTAAAGCCTGGTTGCGGCGACCAAGAGATTGGGTCGATGTTCGCCGCAGGTTGAAACTCTGGAACAAAGCCAGCGGTCGGGTTCTGCCGGGTTTGGTAAGACGGCGTGAAGAAGAAGCCGCGTTGATGCAGCACGGCGCTTATGGTCATGCCGTAAAGGCGCGAAGGGCTGCAGACGATGACGCGCGGGTGGTTGTCCGTCTATCCACCGAAGAGTTTTTCGCGGCCAGGGACGGTTTCCTGAAGCTCGGCTATGATGTCGGGGAAGGTCTGTCTGGCATCAAGGAGAAGGGTGTCCGTGCCTTCCAGCGCGACCACGACCTAACCGTTGATGGCATCATCGGCCGCGCAACTCTGTCCACGTTGCAGCGTCGGCTGGACGCCCAAGCCAAGGTAAAGGTACCGGCTGTTGTCGCGGGGGGCGGTGCAGCTGGCGGCACGACCGGCGAGGTAGCAGACACCCCGGAGCTGCCGTTGCCAACTGAATTGGGCTGGGTCGTGTTTGCCATCGGCGTGATGTGGCTGCTCTGGCTGGCCTATCGGTACCGCGACGCCATCGCCGTTAAGGTCCAGGGCCGTTTCCCGAAACTTGCAACCTTCTTGAGGAGCTTCTGATGTTCGCCCTTCTGCCGGTCATCATGCTGACCTCGATCACGCTTGTGGGCGTCGTCGATTACATCACCCCGGATCTTCATTGCGGCTTTCTGCCGCCGCCGATCCATGAGGCCGACCAATGAGTGCGGCGCTTATATCGATCGCCGCCCAGATTGGCGCGCCGATCGTCCGGGACATCCTAAAGCGGAAGATCGGAAGCCAGAATGCGGAGCTGGCGGAGACCGTGATCACGGCGATCGCCGATCGCGCCGGTGTGGGTGTCGAGGTGCTGGATGACTTCGCACAAACTGAGCCGCAGATCGTGAGTGCCGCGATCGAGGAGGTCGAGCGCGCGTCACCGGAGATGATTGCGCTGTACGAGCGGGGCCTTGAGCATCAGTTTGCATTGCTTCAGGCCGAGACAAAGAAGTCCACCTTCTACAGCTTCTGGCGTCCGCTTTGGATGTATCTTCTGGCGTTCCTGTGGCTCTATGCCCTGGTGCTCCTTCACGTGGCCAACGCGGTGTTTAAAATCGCCTTGCCGCCGCCTGATCTGACGATCCTTTTGGGCGTCACCAGCTTGTTCCTTGCGCTCTACATGGGCGGCCACACGCTGAAGCAGACCTTTGGAAAGGTCATCACCAAATGACGGGTTTGCAGCTCGACACGACGATTGGGATGTCGCTGGTTTTCTCCATCGGCACAATGATCTTTGCTTGGTTCCGGACACGCCGTGCGGACGTTGATGAACGGTTCAAGAATGGTGCGGATCGCATGGACGAGATGTCTGACCGCATCACAAGGTTAGAGCAGCGTATCGAAGCGCTGCCAGCACGTGACGATGTCCACAAACTCGAAATCGCAATGGCGGAGATGGCGGGCGAGATGAAGGCGATGGCTGCATCCCAGAGATCCACCAACGATCTTATGAGGCGAATTGAAACCGTCGTGACCCGCCATGAGGATCACCTTCTAAAAGGTAAGGGCTGATGTCTGACTACGCACAAGAACTGCGGCGTCACGCCCGCATCGCGATCCTTCGGTTCGTAGAGGATGCACCCCGCTACACCACCAACGTCTCGATGCTCGCGACACTTCTGCCGAGGGTCGGTATCCAGTACACCCGCGACCAGATCACCACGGAGGCGCACTGGCTCAAAGAGCAGGGCTTGATCGAGGTGACTGAGACGGGCGATTTCATCGTGCTTGTCGGTACCAATCGGGGGATCGAAATCGCTCAGGGCATTGCCGTTCATCCGGAGATCAAGCGCCCTCGGCCGGAGGTGTGATGTGCCTCCGCCCCGCAAGATTGATCTGATCCCTGTCCAGCTTAAGCAATGGCTGATCGAGGAACTGGAGGCTGAGGGCTTTGGGAACATCGTCGACGTTACCGAGCGCCTGAACTTCCGTCTCGAAGAGGAAGGTCTGCAGATCACGATCGGCAAGTCGGCCGTCGGTGAATACTCCAAGGCCATGAAGGACCAGCGCGACGCTGTCTTGATTGCCGAGACCCTTCTGGCCGACATGGATATCGACAGCGAAGCCAAGATGCATCAGACGCTGATGCAGATGATCGCGGCCAACGCGGTCCACTTCCTGGTCAAAGCCCGTGAAGCAAATGCTGATCTGGATCCAAAGGCGCTAGCGTCTCTGGGAAAGATGCTGAAAGACCTGATGCACTCGGCTGGCCTGCGGGAGAAGCTGAAAGAGGAAGAGCGTCAACGAGTTGCGCGTGAGGTGCGTGAGAACTCCGCCGAGACTGCGGTTGTTGCCGCCCGCAGTGCTGGCCTGTCGGACGATCAGGCCGACGAGATCAAGCGCCAGATTTTGGGTGTCGGATGATGTTGCTCGCCATTCACTTTGAGGATCGGGACGAGCTGCGACGAAAAAAGCTGCCAGGCAGTTTCTGGCTGTCGCAGCCCGAAGACGATGGCACCCAGTTCTTCTGGTACATCTGCCCGTCCGGATCCGGCGATCTGTTGGTCATCATGGTGGGCAATGGCTTTAAGCCGCACGAAGCGCCGAGCTGGAAGTGGAACGGGTCATGGACCGAGCCGACACTCTCACCGTCTGTCCATTATCGCGATCACTACCACGGCTGGCTTCAAGACGGATATTGGAAGGAGTGCGGCTGATGGCATCACCGGCTGAAATCGAAAATGACCTCCGGCTGACAGGCGCTGGCCTGCGCAAAACACATCACGGCGCCGTCGGCTTGAAGATGATCCGTGGCGCCAATTGCATTCAGCAGCTCCGCCGCGACCTTGAGGAGGTCAGCGAGACGCTAAAAGCTCTGCGTAAGGATCATCAAGACCTCACGTCCAAGTGCCGGCAGCTAGAAGAGGCGGCGGAAAACGAGGCGCAGAAATACGAGCGGTACGTTTTCGGGGACAGCATCCTTTGAACAAGCTGGCCACAAAGGAGCAATGGGCAGAGCAGCGAGCTGCGGCCATGGACGCCATCCCGGAGATGGTGGCCGAAAGCGGCTTGCCGGAGGTGCTGCTGCCGTACCAGGCGCGCACGGTCGGTCTGCTCGATACTGTCTCAACCAAGGTCCTATGCATCGAGAAGTCGCGTCGGATCGGGCTGACCTGGGGGCTTGGGTCCTATGCCTCTCTAAAGGCCAGCCGAAAGCGCGAGGCGCGCGGCTGCGACGTCATGTACATCTCCTATAACCGGGAAATGACACGCGAGTTCATCGACGTTTGTGCGATGTGGGCACGGGCGTTCAATGCCGCTTGTAGCGAGGTCGAAGATACCGTTTTTGTGGACGAACACGAGGACGGTGCGAAGTCGATCCAGGCGTTCCGGATCACATTCGCGAGCGGCTTTGAAATCATGGCGCTTAGTTCTGCTCCGCGTGGCCTGCGCGGCAAGCAGGGCGTTCTGATCATTGACGAGGCAGCATTCGTCGATAGCCTGCCAGAGCTGCTGAAGGCCGGTCTGGCGTTCCTGATGTGGGGCACAGGCCAGGTGATCGTTTGCTCGACCCATGACGGGGCCGAGAACCCGTTCAATCAGCTGATCCAGGATGTTCTGGGCGGGCGAAAACCATACCTTCATATGAAGATTGATCTGGATGATGCGCTGCGCGACGGGCTGTATCAGCGGATCTGTCTGGTTAGCGGCCAAGAGTATTCTGTCGAAGCCGAAGCTGAGTGGCGCGACGAGCTGATCAGCTTCTACGGCGACGGTGCCGACGAGGAGCTGTTCTGCGTCCCTTCCCAAGGCTCCGGTGCCTGGCTCACGGCGCCTCTGATTGAGGCGCGCATGACGGCAGACGCGCCGGTCCTACGGCTTCAGCTACCTGACAACTACCTCTTCCAGGACGGCATGCAGCAGCGGGCCTTGCTGGCGGACTTCCTGGAAGAGTTGGAGCGGGTCCTTGATGGGCTCGACATGGATTTGCGCTATGCGGCCGGCTTTGACTTCGCCCGCGTCGCCGATCTGTCGGTTATGCCCGTGTTGGCGATCCAGCAGGATCTGAAGCGGGTTGAGGCATTCTCGATCGAGATGCGCAACGTGCCGGGTGATGAGCAGAAGATGATCGTCAAGATGGTCCTGAAGCATCTCGCCCCGCGTCTGGTTGGAGCTGCATTTGACGCCACCGGTATGGGCTGGACCGTTGCGGAGGATATGGGCCGGATCTTCGGGCTGAAGGAGAACCCGGAAAGCGCGGGCCTGATCTGGGCGATCAAGTTCAGCGAGACCTGGTACCGGCTGGAAATGCCGCCTCTGAAGGTAGCCTTCGAAGATGACACGCTCGCGATCGGCGCTGATGACGACCACCTCGTCGATCTGCGGTCCATTAAACTGGTTCGGGGCATCCCGCGCGTCCCGGACATCCGCACCAATGAGAAGGGCGAAGACAAGGCCAAGGGCAAAGGTGCGAAGAAGCGCCACGGTGACTATGGGATCGGCCTTGCGCTCGCACACTTCGCATCCCGGATGCAGTGGCGCGACTACGACTACGAAACCGCCAAGGCCGAGATCCAAGGGCACCGGGCGCTGAGCAACCGGCTGCAGATGAATGAGCCGGAATGGGATGACGTGGTGCGCGGCCGCAATCCGTTTTCAGGACCGGTCGGCGCGCGCATGCGGGGAGGGATCTAATACCAAGCGAAAGGAACGATCGCGAGCCAGGGGGATGCAAGGGAAAGAGAGAGACCCCGCCCCACGGTGCAGTTCTGAGTAGGCGTCCATGGCGCGTGTCCGTGGCGAGGGGGATGTCCCGAGCGAACAGGGGCAAAGAGATCTGGTGACGCAGATCGCAGTCGGTGAAAGCCCGGCATCAAAATGAGGCAAGCTACAATGACCAAAATCTACTCACACCCGACGTGCAATTTTCATTACTGCCCGACGCGCGCGTCATGCATGCCGAACCGTTGTGTTTCGCCTGCAACCTTCCCCTCAACATCCGACAGGCGGGCGGGGGTAGGCGGGATCCGCCATAGCTATCGTGAACTAACCCAAGAGGAAAAGGCAAAGGTCGACGAGATCAAGGATGCAGGCCAGCAGCTCTTGGATGCGATCGGTCCGGCGAACAGTCGCGAGGGCAGTCTCGCCATTACGAAAGTGGAAGAGGCCGTCATGTGGGCGGTCAAGGGCATCACAACGTGATGCTTAGCCCCTTCGATATACCGGAGGGCCAGCGGCCATCTCACCTGCCGCTGACACGGGGAAAGCCTACGAAACCCCCCGCCAACCAGCAACGGCTTGTGGTTGCCTCCGGCCCTCTCGGGCTGGGCCACCGTGAGCAGGAATTCTTAACAATGGGTAAACAGCCCCAACCTACTACTGCCCGTCCTGTCGCTCCTTACATCGGCGGCAAACGCAATCTGGCCGCACGGATCTGCAAGATCATCGATCAGCACCCACACAAGACCTATGCGGAGCCTTTTGTTGGCATGGGCGGCGTGTTCCTGCGACGGACCAACCCCGCAAAGGCCGAGTTCATCAACGACGCCAGCCGGGACGTCTACAACCTCTTTCGGATCTTGCAGGAACACTATGTGCCGTTTCTGGATCTGATGCGGTTTCAGATCACGACACAGGCCAACTTCGTGCGCCTGGTCGCGACTGACCCGTCCACACTGACCGATTTACAACGCGCAGCGCGGTTCCTTTACATCCAGCGGACCTCATTCGGCGGCAAGGTTTCCAGCCCAACCTTCGGGCTCTCTGGCGATCGGACCGCGCGGTTCAATATCACAACTCTCGAGGCTGACCTTGAGGCGCTCCACGAGCGGTTGAGCGGTGTCACTGTCATGTGCCTGGACTTCGCCGAGTTCCTGCGCCGCATCGATCGCTCGACAGCACTGTTCTATCTCGACCCACCCTATTTCGGATGCGAAAGCGACTACGGCAAAGATGTCTTCCAACGTTCGGACTTCGAGCGGTTGTCGGAAAGGCTGTCGAAGCTGAAGGGCACCTTCATTCTATCAATCAACGATGTGCCCGAGATCCGAGATCTGTTTGCTTGGGCGACGATCGCCTCAATCAGCACGACTTACACAATCGGCAAGAGCAACAGCTCAGCCGCGGCTGAGCTGCTCATTAGCAACCTGCCTGACCTAGAGGAGAGGCTTGATGGCCCGCCCATACGCACTGGTTGACCCTTACGGTCGCCCCGTCGTTCGCAGCACGTTGAAGGAGGAGATCGCCGCGCCCACGACGAGCGGCGTGCGGTCTCCCATTACCAGCTATCCAGGCGATGGGCTTGATCCGGTTCGGCTGGGATCGATCCTGCGGGAAGCCGATCGGGGCGATCCCATGCAGTACATGGAGCTGGCTGAAACGATCGAGGAGCGGGATGCCCACTACCTCGGCGTTCTGGGCACGCGTCGCAGATCGGTCAGTCAACTCGACATCAATGTCGAACCCGCTTCCGGTGATCCCATCGACAAGGAAAAGGCGGAGCGGGTCGAGAAGTGGCTGAAACGTCTTGAGCTGAGCGACGAGCTATTCGACATCCTCGACGCGATCGGGAAGGGCTACAGCTTCACGGAGATCATCTGGGACAGCTCCAGTGGCCAGTGGGAGCCGAAGCGGCTCGAGGCCCGTGATCAGCGCTGGTTCCGGTTTGAGACCTATGATCTCCGGACGCCATTGATGCTGACGGAGAGCGGCCAGAAAGAGCCGCTGCCGGGCTTCAAGTTCATCTTCGGCCAGATCAAGGCCAAGACCGGTTTGCCTCTGCGCAGCGGCCTCGCCCGCGTGGCAATGTGGTGCTACCTCTTCAAGAAGTACACCGAGCGGGATTGGGCAATTTTTACCCAAGGCTATGGTCAGCCAGTGCGGCTGGGCAAGTATGGCCCTGGCGCCTCCAAAGAGGATCGTCAGAAGCTGTTGCGGGCCGTATCCAACATTGCTGGCGATTTCGCAGCCATCATTCCCGAAAGCATGCAGATCGAGTTCGTCGAGGCGGGAAACGTCGGCACCACCAACGACCTCTATAAGAGCCGGGCGGATTGGCTCGATCAGCAGGTCTCCAAGGCAGTGGTCGGTCAGACGGCCACCACGGATGCGGTCACAGGTGGCCTGGGATCCGGCAAGGAACACCGGCAAGTGCAAGAGGACATCGAGCAGGCTGATGCGAATTCGCTTTCGGCCATCATCAACCGGGATCTGATCCGGCCGTGGATGGATCTGGAATACGGGCCGGGAGGAAATGCGCCGACCGTCCTGATCGGAACGCCCGAGCCTGAAGACATCGCGGCGCTGAGCACGGCGGTGACGGCCCTGGTCGGTGTCGGCTTCCGGGTCAGCCAGAAGGAAATGCGCACCCGGCTGGGCCTGTCGGAACCCGAGGCTGGCGAGGAAATCCTCATTCCTCCGGGCCAAAACGTGCCGGAACTGCGCACTGAGACCGAGACCGCGCGCCGAGGATCGATTTTTGAACGGTTTTTAGCCGCCGCTAAATACCAGTCGGGTCAAAATGGTCCAGAGACGCACGATCAGAGCCAGCGGCGCTCTACGGGCCGCACAGCGCCTCCGTCTCCGGTCGGGTTGTCAGCTGATCGCCTGGTCGAAGAGGCACAAAGCGAAATCGAAGGCATGGTGGGATCGATAGCAGAGATGCTGGATCGCGCCAACTCATACGAGGAGTTCGCCGAGATGGTCGGCAACGGGTTCCACGATCTCGACGATCGACGGTTCCGGACCTTGCTTCAGGAAGCGCTGATGGCGGCCGAGGCGGCGGGCTGGGCGGCGATCGAGGAGGAGGCCGGTGGCTGACGAATTCAGCGCCGCGTTCCGACGGCCGTTCCCGGAGCAGATCGCAGCATTCCGACTGCGGCTCGGTGATCTCGTTCCGACCCAGCGGTGGGACGATCTTGAGAACCGTATGCACGATCGTGCGTTCATGGTCGCCGGGGCTATGAAAACGGATCTGCTCCAAGAGTTGGGGGAGGCCGTTGATCGCGTCGTTGCGGAAGGCGTGGGTTTCGAAGAGTTCAAGCGCGACTTCTTGGACATTGCGGCCCGCAACGGTTGGTCTGGATGGACAGGTCAGGGCACGAAAGCTGGCGAGCACTGGCGGGCGCGGGTCATCTACCGCACCAACCTTGCCACCACTTACGCAGCCGGTCGCATGGCACAGCTGCGCGCCAAGGGTTTTCCGTACTGGATCTATTTCCATGGTGGGTCGATCGAGCCGCGTCTACAGCATCTGAGCTGGGACGGTCTTGTGCTGCCATCTGACCATCCGTTCTGGAACACACATGCTCCGCCCAACGGTTGGGGCTGCAGCTGCTACATCGTGGGCGCGCGCTCGAAACGCGCAGCGCTCCGGTTGGGCGGTGATCCTTCAAAAGTGCTGCCCGACGACTGGCAAAGCATCGATCCGCGCACGGGCGTTCCGGTTGGCTTGGACCGGGGCTGGGATTACCCACCAGGTGGAAGCGTGAGCGATGCCGTCTCAGCCTACGCCCAGAAGCTGCAGGAACTGCCGGCGCGTCCGGCTGTCACACTGATCCAGGACTGGCTGGACGGGTCGGCGTTTCGATCTTGGTTTCGGGATCCCGATGGCTTCTGGCCGGTAGCTCGCGTGACCAGAAGGGACGCCTTCCTGTTGGGCGTCAATCGCCCTGTCGTATTCCTGTCTCCGGTTACCCTTTCAAAGCAGCTTCGAAGGCACCCGGAAGTGACCTTTGAAGAGTATCGCCAACTGGCCTCGGTCATATCCAATGCCAGTGAGCGGATCTTTGATGGCGATCGGTCGCTGATCTACGTGCTGAACGATCCGAACCGTCGCGGGTATGTCCTGGTCGTCAAGGCGGTTCGCAACGCCGACGAGATCTTCGTCACGAGTTACCGAAGACTGCCCGCAGATGACAGCAAGCTGGCAAGCGAGTTGCGGCGTCTGCGGAACAAGGGTTCGTGATGCGTCGTGCGGACGGCGGGGCCTCCCATCCGGGGGTAGCCGGCAACCCCGCAAAGCGCTCCGATCGGAAGATCGTGCTACGGCCGGGAGAATATCACCGTGTCGCGCCCGCAAACGGAGGATAGGCATGTATTCCGTCGAAATCAACGACGCCGAGGTTGATGCAGCCCTGGCCCGTCTGGAAGCGCATCTCGACAATATGTCAGGGGCTTTCGACGATATTGGCGAATACATGGTCCGGTCGACCAAAGAGCGTTTCACCCAGGGCGTCAGCCCCGAGGGCGTGCCGTGGGCGCCAAAGTCTCTCCCAACGATCGAGGCGTACCGACAACGCAGCGACAGCCGTAACAGCCGGTTAGACTACCGTCCGCTCTTTGGGCCGACTGGCGCTTTGTCGTCGACCATCTCCGCCCAGACCGGCCGGGACTTTGCCGAAATCGGCAGCAACATGATCTACGCGGGAACGATGCAGTTCGGTGCATCGCGTGGCGCGTTCGGATCAACGTCGCGCGGATCGCCCATTCCGTGGGGTGCTATTCCGGCACGGCCATTCCTTGGTGTCAGCGATCAGGATCGGGTTGCGATCATCGATGTCATCGAAGAGTGGCTGGGCGGCTTGGTGGATGATTGACCTCGCCCTCGGTTAGCGCCTACGGTCCACCAGCATCCCTCCGAAATCCCCTATCAAACCGTTGTAACTGTTTCGGTGCAGGCCGCATCGGCACAAAGGCGTCATGCCAAACGCCGAGACCCTCACTGCTCATATGCAATCTGCGCCCTTCCCAAACGGGAAGGAGGGTGACGGCGTCGATGTGCCTGAATGGATCCACCTGGTGCCGGTTGGCGCGGACGGGGTGATCAGCACACATGACGAAAGAGGACCCTATGTAGCGACCGACCTTCAGGCGGTGATTGAGGCCAGCATGGCTGCCAACGATCGCCTGCCGATCGATGAGAACCATGTCACTGACCACGGTGCCGGGACCGGCATGGCCGCGCCAGCACGTGGATGGATTACCGAAATGGAGGCGCGCGCCGACGGCATTTGGGCGCGTGTCGAATGGACCAAGGCTGGCCGGGAGCTGGTGTCGGATCGCGCTTATCGCGGGATCTCGCCAGTTATCGTTTCCACCGTCGACGAGCCCCACGAGCTGGTGGGCGTTCTTCGGGCCAGCCTGACCAACACCCCAAACATGCGTGGCATGGTCACGCTTCACGAAAAGGAACCCCAGGCAATGGACTGGAAGAAGATGCTTATGGCCGAGCTGGGCCTCGCTGAAGGTGCCTCGGATGATGACATCAAGGCAGCGCTGAAGAAGGCGATGGCCGGTGGCAAGTCTGACCCCGAAATGCAGTCGACGATTGAGGCTGTTGGCAAGGTGGTCGGCTTTGATGCGGATGCCGAGGGCGCTGACCTGGTCAAAGCGGTACAGTCCGCGATTGCGAAGAAGCCCGAGGGCGACCAATCCGAGGTCATCGTGGCTCTTCAGGAAGAGGTCAAGGATCTCGCTGGCAAGCTGAAGACCACCACCGAAACCCACGCCCGTCAGAAGGCTGAGGAGTTCGTTGATGGTGCGATCAAATTGGGTCGGCCGGGCGTGAAGCCAATGCGCGACACGTACATCACCGAACACATGCGCGATGCGAGCGGCACCGAAGCCCGCATCAACGCGATCCCCCCGCTTGCGCAATCCCACACAACAACCCTTCCGCCTTCCACGGCGGGTGGGACCGAGGTCTCGCTGAACGAGGCCGAGATGTCCGTCGCCAAGGCGATGGGCAAAACCCCCGAGCAGTTTGCGGCCGAACGCGACGCCGCTGGCAAGAAGGAGAGCTGATCAATGGCTCCATTGACCAAGGGGCGGACGACGCCCGAATTCGCAGGTGATTTCCGCGAGCAGTCTGTCGCTGCGGGCGCTGTCATCTACACCGGCGCGATGCTCATGCGGAACGCAGCCGGGGATCTGCTGCCGGGCGCGGTTGCGGCCGGTGGCGTCGGTGTCGGTCGTGCCAATCATGACGTCAACAACACCGGCGGTGCGGCCGGTGATGTGACCGTTCGCTACAAGCGCGGCTGCTTCGGCTTCGCCAACGGGACTGGCGGGGATGAAATCACAAAGGCCGATATCGGCAACGTGTGCTTCATCCTGGATGACCAGACCGTCGCCCGCGTCGATGGCGGTGGCGCTCGTTCCCCTGCCGGCATCATCGACGATGTCGCCGGCGCAGTCGTTCACGTGCGCTTCGACGAGGCGCTGACCAAAGCCGCTGCGGCTTAAGGAGACCCGAAATGCAGATCAACACGCCAAACCTTGAGGAGCTGCGCAAGACCTTCAAGCGCGACTTCGACGGCGCTCTGGCCGCAGCTTCTTCCGAATGGTCGAAGATCGCGACTGAGGTCAGTTCGTCCACGTCGCAGAACGTATATGGCTGGCTGGGCAAGGTCCCCGGCATGCGCGAGTGGATCGGCCAACGTCAGCTGAATGCGATCATGGAGCATGACTACACGCTCAAGAACAAGCCGTACGAAAGCACGGTGGTTGTTGATCGCGACGACATCGAGGACGACAACCTCGGCGTCTATTCTCCGTTGATGCGCGAGATGGCTGAAGGGTCCGAGACGCATGTCGACGAGCTGGTCTTTGCCGCGCTCAAGGTGGGCAACCAAGAAGAGTGCTACGACGGCCAGGCTTTCTTTGACACCGATCATCCAGTCATTCTTGAAGATGGCTCAACCGGCACGGTTTCCAACTATGCTGGTGGCTCCAACTCATTTTGGTGTTTGATGTCCACCCAACGGCAGATCAAGCCGATCATTTACCAGAACCGCCGTGCTGCTGAATTCCAGGCAATGGACGATCCGACCGATCCTCATGTCTTTATAAACAAGGAGTTCGTTTACGGCACGGACGCACGTCGCGCTGCCGGGTATGCGTTCTGGCAAATGGCTTATGGTTCGCGACAGCCGTTGACCAGCGTCACCTACTGGGCGGCACGTACCGCGATCCGCACGATGAAGGGCGATCACGGTCGGCCCCTCGGTATTCGGCCCAACCTGCTCGTCGTCTCGCCAGACATGGAAGAGACGGCTCGTGAGCTGCTCACCGCAGAACGCAACGCCGCTGGTGCGACCAACGTGGCTCGGAACACAGCCGAGTTGATGGTCACTGAGTGGCTGGCGTAAGGGAGGGCTGACCATTGGCACGTTCCCCAAAAAGCACAGCGAAGAAGACGGACGCAAAAGCGCCGTCTTCTGACGCCCCAAAGGGCGATAACGCCGATACCGATCTGAAGGCGCAGCTTGACGCCACGCAACTCAAACTGCACGCCGCCGACCAGGTGCAAGCCAAGCTCGACGAGCAACTGCAAAAAGCGCTTGCTGAGCGCGACACGGCCGAGCAGGACAACGTCGCCCTCAAAAAGCTCTTGGAGACAGTGACCGCTCAGTTGGAGTTGGCGAAAGCCGAGGCTGCTGCTTCCAAAGACGATGTCCCTGAAGAGGGCGGTCTTCCGGACGGGAATGGTCACGAACGCGATGTGAATTTCGCGCGCGTCGTTGGTCCAAAGCGCGGCCGCTGGCGTGCCGGCACCGAGTTCGGACAGACGCCGACCTTCATCGACGTGGCGGATGTCACTGAGGAGATGGCCGGTGCCATCAACGGCGACGACAAGCTGACCCTGACCGTGGTCACCGCTGAAGAGCGCGAAGCGGAGCTGAACTCCGACTGACCTCTCGGCTTCCTGGTCTGTCGGTCGGCCGGGTGGCTCCGGTCCTTTCGGGTGGCGCCGCATTCGCCGCCCGTTTGGCGACACACACAACAGGACGAGGCAATGCCTTACACTTCACAACAGATCCTGATCGACCGGTACGGCGAGCATACGCTCGTCCAGGCCACCGATCGCGGTGATGTCGCCACTGGCACCGTCGACACAGACGTTGTTGATCGCGTCCTGATCGACACCGACGCAGTGATCGATGCGCATATCTCCGGCCGGTACCGGCTGCCTGTTGCGACGGTCCCTCCGCTGCTCGTGACGATCGCGAGCGAGATCGCGATCTACAAGCTTCACGTCTACGAGCCCGACCCGAAGCTGAAGGCGGACTATGAGGCCGCAATGAAATCGCTCACTGCCATCAGTCTGGGCAACATTCGGTTGCCGATCGACGGGGTTGAGGCACCGCAGACGGGCAATTCCGGGGCCGAGTTCACCGACCGTGAGCGTCCATTCACCGAAACCAACCTAAAAGGCTTCATCTGATGATGGCCGCGATCGAGACCCGGCTCGAGACGCAGATCCCCGCGTTGCAGGGGCGCGTCGGGACCGGCGGTGAGCTGGCGCGGATTGTTGACAACAACCATACTCCGCAGGCGCCCATGAGCGCATATCTCATTCCGCTGGGCCTGGCGCCGCGCGACCAGGGCAATGCGATGGCTGGCGCCTTTGATCAGATGGTGGACGAGACCATCGGCGTGATCCTGGTCTTCAGGGCCGCTGATGTCGGTAAGACCAGCAAGCATGTCGAACTGCAGGCCGCGATCATGGATGTCGCCCGTGCGCTTATGGGTTGGAGCCCAGACGAGGAAAACACTGTCGGTGTGTTTCGCCTTGCCGGCGGCAAGCTCATTCGCGCCCAGGGCGGCACCATCGTCTACGAGATCGATTTCGCAATCAGCGACCAACTGAGGATCTTCCCATGACCAAACCAGTCCTTCCCGCTGCGGGCGGCTCATACGTGCGCCAGGACGACGGCTCCCTGAAGAAGGCAAGCCCCACACCGAAACCTCAAAAGGGCGGCAAGAAAGCCGCTGCGAAGGAGGCATAAATGCCCATCAAATGGCGTTCGAAGCTTATTCAATTCGTCCTGGAAACGACCTACGGAACCGATCCGGGTCCGGCTGCGGCCGACGTGGTCTTGGCCCAACAGGTCGAGCTGACCCCGATGGAAGGCAACGATGTCAGCCGGGAGATCGAGCTGCCCTATCTCGGCACGCAAGGCACGGTGCCCGCCGAGCTGCATGCCAAGATCGAGTTCCGGGTCGAGCTGGCGCCATCCGGTAGCGCTGGATTGGCCCCAGCATGGGGCAAGCTCTTGCGCGCCTGCGGCATGGCCGAGGTCATCAATGCCGGCACATCCGTGGTCTACAATCCGGTGACCGATGGTCACGAGAGCGCGTCGCTGCACGTCTACGTTGGTGAAACCCGCTGGGTCATGACCGGGGTGCGCGGAACCTGTTCTCTGGATCTGACCGCCCAGGCCAACCCATACATCGCGTTTGAATTCTGGGGGCTGTTCAGCCTGCCCAGCGAAGAGGTACGACCGGCGCCGGATTTCAGCGCCTGGCAGCGCCCGCAGATCGCCAGCACCCTCTTTACGCCGACCGTCTCTCTCGATGGTGTCGACCTCGTCACGCGCCGCTTCATGCTTGATTTCGGGAACGCGGTCGAGCCGCGTTTCCTGATCGGCTCCGAGGGCATCCTGATCACCCAGAAGGAAGAGCAGATCGAGATGACCGTCGAGGCGGTACCGCTGACCACCTACAATCCGTTCCAGGCCGCGCTGAACCAGGACGAAGTGGTTGTGCAGATCACCCACGGTACCGGGGCGGGCCGCATTTCCACGATCGACGTGCCCAAAGCCCAGATGCAGCGACCCGAAGGTCTCGAAAACGAGCAGGACATCGTCGAATGGCCGCTCAAGCTGGTTCCGGTTCCAACCAACGGGAACGACCAGTTCACCCTCACACTCACGTAACGCCAAGCCAAGGAAGCCCACATGTTCAAGGTAACGCACCGCCCCGTTTTCACCCGCACGATCAAGGTGCAGGTCCCGATCGATGACGACCGGTTCCGCGAAGAGACCTTCAAGGCCAAGTTCGAGGGCTTGCCGATGGACGATCTCGACAGCTTCGAGGTGGACACCACAGACGGCATGAAAGCCCTTCTGATCCGTGTTGTTCAGGATCTCGAAGACGTGTGCGGCGACGATGACAAGGAAATCCCGTTCAGCGATCAGCTGCTGGCAGACGTGCTGAGCAACGCGGCTGCGCGTGGTGCGCTCTATTCCACCTATCTGGCCTCGATCTCGGGCTTGCGCACGGGAAACTGAGATGGGCCGGGCGCGCATGGGCAGAAGGGACACTGTTCGAGCAACCTGGGCAAAAGCGCCCGGCCCGAGACGATGCGATCGCGGATGCCGAGCGGATGGGGATCGATCTTACCGTCGAGGATCTGGGGATCGAGGACGACGATCACGAGGGGATCTGGCCGGATCATGTCAGCGTGGTCGAAGCCTTCCTATCGGTTGCAACGCAATGGCGGATGGTCGGGCTGGCGGATGGCCGAAGCATGGCCACCGGGCTGGACTATGGGGGCGTCAAAGCCGGTCTCGAACTGGCTGAGATCGAGGTCACGCCCGCGTTCTGGGCGGACCTTCAACTGATTGAGCTGGGCGCGCGTCGCGCCATGAACGAGAGAACCTGATGAGCTTGCGGCTATCGATCCTGATGCAATCCGACAACCGGCAAGCAAAGGCCGGCACGAAGGAGCTACGCAATGAGATCAAGGGCCTCGGGACCGAAGCGCGTGCCATGTCGACAAGCGCGTCCACAGCCGCGCGGGGTGTCGATGCGGTCGGTCGTGCCGCTGACGGCGCGGAGGCGCAGGTCCAGCAGCTGACTGCCGCGCAAATGGCGCAGGCAGCCGCGTCGAGGCAGGTAGCAAATGCAAACCGGGCGGCCGCCGGCAGCGTTGCGAACCTGACGGCTCAAGGCAATGACCTTCTCGTGATGGTGGCCTCCGGCCAAAGCCCTTGGCTTCTGGCGGCACAGCAAGGGACCCAGATCAATCAAGTGTTCACCCAGTTAGGCGGCGGCAAGGCAGCGTTGCGCGGGATTGGGCAGGCGGCTCTGGCGATGGTGAGCCCGCTTTCGCTGGCCACTTTGGCAACAATCGCGGGTGGTGCTGCGCTGATACAGTGGGCTACCAGTGCAAAGGAGGCCAAGGCGGAAGCGACTGCACTGGCGGAAGCTATGGAAGGCATCCGGCAAAGCACGCAGGAAGCCAGAGACGCTGTTGCCCTGTTCAACTCGGGTCTGCGAAGCCAAGAACAGCTAACCGTCATGCAGCAGATCCGCGCGATCGAGGCGGAGATCTCCACGCTCGAAGCGCAGCGTGACGCAAGATCCGGACGCAACGCCCAAGCCATTCAGTTCCGGATCAATGCGCGGCAGGCTGAGCTGCAATCGCTGCAACAGTTGATCGCAGAGAACAACACGGCCGTCAGCCAGGAAGAGCGGCTGCAGCGGATCCGGGAAAAGGCCAACGACGCCGCCCAACGGATCATCGCCAAAGCCGAAGCCGAGCGGCGCGCCCGGGAAGAAGCGCAGCAGACCCTGAACGTGCTGCAGAACCAGGCCGACATAAATCGGCTGATTGCGCAATACGGCGACGACAGCGTGCAGGTCACCCGCGAGCGCGTCCAGCAGGAACGTGAGGCCTTCCTTGAGCTGACCAACAGCCGCGACATGTCAGACCAGTTGAAGCAGCAGCTGATTGCGGCTTGGGACGCGGCCAATGGCGTGGCCTCGGTCGACATGGCTGGCAACATCAGTCTTGCCGCGAACGAAGCTGGTCGGCTCGCTGAAAACCTCGCACGTGCGATCGCCCTCAACCCGATCACGCCAGCGCAGCGGGACGAAGATGCGGTTTTCGCCCAACCCGTTTTACAGGATGCATCTGGTCGTCAGAACCAGCGCGAAGCGGCCAGCAATTTTCAGCGGATCATTTCACGTGGTTCGAGCGGCGGCGGTGGTGGCGGGGGCGGGGGAGGCCGCACCGCCGAGGTGGACGCAACGCAACGCCTGATCGAAAAGCTGCAGACCGAGCTGGCCGTTCTGCAGGAAACCGACCCGGTCCAGAAGGAAATGCTGCGCAATCGGGTCGCTTTGAAAGATGCGACCGAAGCCGAAAAGGAGAAGATCTCGGATCTGATTTCGCAACGGATCGCGGAGCAAGAAACACTTGAGCGGTCCAAGCGGATAGCTGAAGGCTATCAGTCCGCGTTGTCTGGGGGTTTGGATGCTCTGTTCGACAAGAGCAAGTCGACATCAGATGTCCTCAAGCAGCTGGTGCTGGATCTGCTGAAGGCCACGCTGCAGGCCGAGGCGTTCAACGCCGCAAGCTCCGGTGGGAGTGGCGGCGGAGGCGGTTTCTTGGGTCTTCTCGGAGGTCTCTTTGGTGGCGGCGGAGGCGGCAGTCGTGCGCCATCCGTCCAGTCGGTCTCGGCGAGTGCCCCAACGGCCGCCAATGTGCCATCGGCCCCGTCGATTGCAAAACGCAATCCAGCGGCCGCTGCGGGCCAAGGCTCGTCGGGCACGATGAACGTGAACATCAGTCTTGAAGGCGCACGGGGCAATCAAGAGATCGAACAGGCCTCGCAACGCGGCACGCAAAAGGCCCTTGAGATCTATGATAGAGAGGTTCTGCCCGGCCGCGTGACCCAGATCCAGCAGAACCCAAGAGCGGTGGGCTGATGTCTGTTCTGTCCTACCCATTGACCCCCGATCTTGTGCAAGAGCGACTTCCGATCGCGTCTCTGACAATGTTTCGCACTCTTGGAGATGTCTACAGCCGCTCCGCAGGCGGTGAAGTCATAGTCGACAAGGTTGGCAACGACCTTTGGCAGGGACGCATCACGCTCGGCCGCATGACACCGAGAGAGGCCCAGGGCGCCGAGGCAATTGTCGAGGCGCTTAGAGGCCCAGCAAAACCCTTCATGGTTTATCCGGCGCAAGGGGCCTATCCCGCTGCCGACCCAGATGGGTCTGCGCTGTCTGGCTTCTCACCCACTTTGAGGCTGGATCCCGCGCGTCTTGATGTCATGGCAATCCGCAACCTCCCGATCGGCTACAAGCTGAGGACCGGCGACTATATCGGCCTGTCATACGGCAATCCCGTGCGTTACAGCATTCATCGTCTGGTAGGGAATGATGTGAGCTTCATTCCATCGGTCAGCCGCACCGGACTATTCAGCGTAGCTCCGAACATGAGCCCGCTTATCACCGACAATCATCCTGTGACGCTGATCAAGCCCTCGATCAAGGCGATCATGATCCCCGACAGCTTCACGCCGGCATCAAAGGGCCGGTTCATCTCCGAAGGCCTGTCCTTCGATTTTATCCAAACGCTGAGGTAGACATGCGCGCGCAAGTTCAAGCTATCACGAACAGGCTCAATGCACGCGACGGGCTCTACAACCAGCTGCTGGTCTGGATGGAGGCGCGCAACCGCGTGACCGATGCGATCGAGACGGTCGGCTTCTGGACAGGTGCCGAGGATCGCGAATTCTCAGTCGGTGGCCAGACCCGCCTCTATCATGGTGCCGGCGCCATCATCGGGATCCCGCCGATGATCGCCCAAAAGGGGCTCCAAGTCCGCACGCACCGGATGACGGCTTCGCCGCTGGATGAGGAAGTCATCAAGGCGATCCGTCTCTACGATTTGCGGCTGCGCCCGGTTGAGATGCATGTCGCCTACTTCTCGCTGATCCCCGGCGCCCTGATCGCCGCTCCGCAGCGGGTGTTCAAAGGGCGTGTGTCGGCCGTGCGGATCATTCGGCCCGAATTGGACGGCGAGGCGTCCTGCGAGATCGCGATGCAAAGTGCTGCCTACAAGCTTAGTCGGCCGCTATCGATCACCAAGTCGGACAGTTCCCACCAGGCACGGCACCCCGGCGACAAGATCATGCAATACGCTGACGTCACGGGCGTGGTCGAGGTCGCGTGGGGTGAAGCTCGCGCGACTGCGCCAACACCGACAGCACCGCCCAAAGCCCAACCAACAGGAACACGCCGTGTCGCCGAAGGCCGTTAGACCCAATCGCCTGCCGGATTGGCAGCATCGGCTCGTCCAGTACCTGCAATCGGTACAGGGCAAACCGATCGAGCCAGGCCAGCACGACTGCGCCTTGTTCCTCGCCGATGGTATCGAGGCGGTGACGGGCCAGGATCTGGCCGGATCCTATCGCGGCAAGTACGACACCTTTTCGAAGGGTGTTCGATTGATGCGCAAAGAGGGCTTGGAAGACCACGTCGGCTTCTTTCGAAACACCCTCAAAGAGATCCCATTGGCCTTCGCTCTGCCGGGCGACGGTGCAGTCGTTGAAATGGCGGATGGGCTGGACGCGCTCGGCATCGTTCAGGGTGAATACATCCTTCTCCTCGATGAGCAAAAGGCGCGCACCGTCCATGTCCCTCTATTGAGCGGCAGCGCCGCGTTCGAGGTCTGACATGCCCGGCGTCGCAGCAGCATTCACGGCGGTCAAAACGGCTTTTGCCGCAACTGCGCTTGGATCGTTTCTGACGACGACAACGCTGGGTAAGCTGATCTCCGGCACGGTGCTGTCCCTCGCCCGCGCGGCTCTGTTCAAGCCCAAGGAACCGCCACCATCCGGCCTGCGCACTCAGCAAACCCAGACCGGTGGCACAACGCCAGCGTCACTGATCGTGGATCTCTTCGCGACGGAGGGGCAACTTATCGCCCCGCCCATGACCCATGGATCTTTGGGAGATATCCCGAACGTGATCCTCACCTACGTGATCGACTTGGGCGACGTTCCAGGCCTTGAGCTTTCCCGTCTGATCCTCGACGGCGAGTATGTCACGATCGACAACACTCCGGACAGCGCAGGCAATTTCCGCATTCTCGGCCGGTTCACAGGCGCCGCCTCAATGAAGTTCTATGACGGAACTCAGACGGCCGCAGATCCTTTTCTCTTGAGCGCTTATGGTACCGCAGCGGAGCGGCCTTGGGAGCCGTCCATGATCGGGCGCGACAAACCATATCTGATCACGCATTTCGTCTTCAACCGCAATGTGTTCTCCAGTTTCCCCTCCGTCCGCGCCGAGGTTCGCAACGGCCTCTTTTACGATCTGCGGCTTGACAGCACGGCGGGTGGATCAGGTCCGCAACGCTTCAATGACCGATCAACGTGGGGTCCCACCACCAACCTCGTCGTTATCATCTACAACATCATGCGGGGCATTGATCTCGGCGGCGGGAACGTCTGGGGCGGCGAGATCGAGGCTGAAGACTTGCCGATCGGAAACTGGGTTTCAGCGATGAACGTGGCCGACTTCCGAGGGCTCCGGATTGGCTACGAGATCTATGTGGACGACGAACCCGCGCGGGTCATCGAGGAGCTTCTGAAGGGCGGTTTGGGCGAGATCGCCGAGATGGGCGGCGTCTTCAAGATCCGGCTGAACGGTCCAGGTATTCCGGTCTACTTCTTCACCGACGATGACATCGATCTCTTGCAGGCAGAGCAGGAAGACCAGTTCCCAGATCCCTCGCAGATCTTCAACGGCATCACGGCCAACTACCCCTCGCCCGAGAGCCTGTGGCAAGCCAAGGAAGCCCCGCCGCGCTACAATGCCGCTTGGGAGGCCGAAGATGGCGGCGAACGCAATGTCGCTGACGTAACCTTCGCGGCGGTGTGGGATGGCGACCAGGTACAGCAGCTCATGGCCGCATACATCAAGAAGCAGCGGCGTTTCATCAGCTATCAGTTGAACCTGCCTTCTGACGCGATCGCGCTCGAGCCGCTCGATACAGTGGCCTGGACATCGGAGACCCATTCTTACGACGCCAAGTTGTTCGACATCGAGCGGATGGTTGATCCTCTGTTGACCAGCTCGGTGCAGGTCGGGCTGCTTGAGACGGATCCGGATGACTTCTCCGAAGTGGCACTGGTCAGTCAGTTCCTACCGTCGTTTCAGCGAGAGGCTTTGGGATCTCAGATCGCGACCATATTGAGCGCAGCGGCTCAAACGGCGGCAGACAGTGCGGTTTCGCCCGCCCGGCCGACGCTTGAGCTTCAATGGCCAACGCCGCTGCCAGACGTCACTGGCGTGGCCTATGAAGTGCGGCTTGAGAGCACGCAGCGGGCAGTGGTTTCCGGGACATTCGGTAACCCCGACCAAGGCTCTGGCACAGTCTCGGGTCTGGTTCCAGGGCTCCGTCACGAGGTCCGGATCCGGTACGTCGCCCGTAACCGGCCAACAGAGTGGAGCGCTTGGTCGGTCGTAACGGCTGAGAACGTCCAAATCCGGAATACTGAACTCGGACCCCAAATTGTCGAGCGGGACAATATCACCCCGGCATTGACCCATAACGTCGAAACGATCATTCGACCGGCTGCTCTAACGTTCAACGATGGTAACATCGTCTTCCAGAGGGATCTGCAAACCACCGACGAGGTGATCCGTTGGACCTTTGGGTTGAACTTGGATTTCCGTGATCTCGGCACGTACAATTGGTCGAGTGGCGGCAGCACCGGGCAGTCTCGCATTCGGACCCGAGTTGTACTGCAAGCGGCCAAACAGGGTCTCTTTCTGGGCCAGCTTTTCGACAAGACCATAAGGCTGAAGCAGTCGGAGCTATCTTCGACAGGCTGGGAGGACCTAGATCTTTCAACGATCTTTGTTGCGCGCAATGGGGGCTGGAAGGTTCGGGCGATAATCGAGACCGATTACGGGTCTCCCGGAGAGCCGTTTCAGACGGCACTGGCCTTCCAGGAAAACACGAGAAACCTCAATTTCACCGGACATGGGTTCGTCAATGATTGATTACGTCATCATAGGCGATCAGGACGTGGTCATCGAAGCCGGCCGGAGCGCTTCGCTACCAGCCGGCGCTGTCGCCGTCTCGTTCACTGGAAAGCCGTCAGAGGCTCTCGACAAAATGTTGTCAGAGGGGGTCCTGGTCGACCGCCCTGCCACCTTGTCGGTCACGGTAAACGGGAATGAGGTGACTGTCGTCGATTGCCCGGCCGGGACCGAGATCGTGGTCGATCCGGAGTGGGGTCTGGCCCAGACCTTCACGATCTCCACCGGTGGAACAACCGAGACCTTCCAGCTTATAGACGCGGGTTTCTACGAGGTGCATGTGCGCCCGCCGCTACCAACACTCCCTTCCAGCGTCGAGGTGCAGGTATGATCGAAGTCCGAAGATCCACCGCATCGATTGATCTTGAGCTGCAGGCCAGCCGGGAAGAGTGCCTCGCAAAGGTGCGCGGCATCACCAATGAGATCCGGACGGGGTATTTCAACGCATATGTCGAGCAAGGCACCTTGCTGGCCGAGAAGGTCAACGAGGCCGTGGACTACATGATGGTTTATCCCGCGCCTGCCGATCCAGTCGACCATGCACTTCTTCTCGCGGAGGTCGGGGAGACCGGCCAGGACGCCTATCAGGTGGCCCAGTTTTACTTGGGCAGTCGGGCGATCTGGAAGCAGGCGGCGGCGGCCATGGAAGGCCCGCGAAATGCGGCCATTAACGCGATCAACGAGGCGACAGATCGGTCGTCAATCGAAGCGGCTTTGAACGCATTTCAAACAGCCATGGAGGCGCTCAATGCTGGGACCTGAGAGCTTCCGGGATCGACCCTATTACGCCGCGCTGAACCAGATCGGGCACCCGATTGTCGGAGCATCGGCTGTCAAGGTTTTGGGCGCAGACGTCAACGCGCTGTGGTGGACACTGGTGCTCGTTATCTTCTGGGAGCTGCGGCACTTCTTTCTGTCATTAGATTGGGTCGACAGCATACTGGATTGGTTGTTCATGCTCGGCGGCGCGATCGTCTGGTTCATCATGATCGATGAAGGTTGGGTCCTCGGTCCAGGCGAATGGTTCCCCGTTCTCGTCCTGGCTGGCGGCGCCTTAATCTACGCCCTCTTCTCCATCCGAAAGCACATCAATGAAAACCGAAAAGGAGGTCTGTGATGGCACAGACGGATATCGAACTGCCTGGCGACACGCCGGCTGAAATCGGGAGCGGTCCCGGCGTATACACGATCAGCGCGTTCAACGGATCGGGCTTTTGGCTGATTGAAGCCGCAGGACAGACCGTATCGGCAAAGGGACATCTGCTCGGGCCGCAGCCGGTGTCGATGAGCCTAGAAGCGAACGAGGTCCTGTATGTCAGCGGTTTGGGCAAGGCCAGCATCACTGGCACGTTCACCGGCGACAATGGCTTGATTGCGGACTGATCCATGCAGCTGCTCGAGGGACATAATCTCCCGCAACGCGGGGCGCTGCTGAAGGGGCATGGGTTGCTCGGTGATGTGGTTGCCGAGATCATCACAGGCGAGCCGGGCCCGACATTCGATGCGGCGACACAAGGTGCGACCATCAACGCGGTCTTCAACCAAGGCACTTTTACCAGCAGTGAAGCCAACCCTGTCACGATCCTGTCGACGACCTTTGAGGTTGGCGGCAACGCAGTTGCGGGTACATATGCGCTGCTCCCAAACGACCGCCCCACCGCCACTGTGGCACTGCGCGATGCCAACGGAAACGATCGCACGATCATCGTCGCGGGTGTCCCGACCGCTTACGCGGTGCCGGTGTTCACCGCGCAGCCGAGCTTTGGTGCGGCCAGCTACACGATCGGTGAGACGGTTGTGATTGACGGTGGCAATGCAACACCTGCTGGCACCGTGCTGAGCATCGAGCGGTTCGAGATCGACGGAACGGATATCTCGGGCGAGCTGGCTGGGGTGAACTGGCCCACCATCGGCGAAGATGCCGGCACGATCACACTTCAGGTGCGGGCAACAAACGGGGATCAGTCTGCGCTGTCCGATGTGGTAACGGCCACGCTTGCCGAGCCGGTCGCCGAGGTCATCAGAATCGCAACCGGTTTCTCGGCACCATCTATGCCGGCGATCTGGGATGGTCGGTCTATTGCGGATGTCAGCAACTTCAACGACCTCAATCAGCTCGCTGCGTTTGAGACGGATGCACCTGGCGAGACGATCGTCGATGTGCGCGAAAGCTTTCAGGGGGATGTGACCGACCAGAACAGTGTTGTGTCGGAAGGCGATCAGGCCGGATGGCAGCTTGAAGTCGAAAGCAGCAGCGGCACAATCGCGGTGTTTGGCGTGCCGCTGCGGACGGCTGGTTTCGCACTCCGGGTGCAGAACATGGTCGCGGATGGCGATGTCTTTCGGCTCAACATCCAGCGGAACCCGGACGCGATCAGCGGCGTTTACGCGATCGATCTCAGCGGATCGACCGGCCCCTATTCAGACGTCTACAACCTTGATCTGGCCGACGCGATCACACGCGCCGTTGTGCTGGCTGTTCGTCCGATCACCGGCATACCGGATGTTGGCGAAGTCCTGACGGCTTACGAGCCACTGGTCTATTCAGACGCAGATCCGTTTGCCGTCACCGAAGACTTTGTTTGGCAGGTCGACAATGTGGATCTGCCTTCCAGCAATTCCGAGCAGATCACCGTGCCGGTATCAGCATCGGGGAGACTGATGCGCTATGGCGTCCAGGCGACGGATGCGAATGGTCCTTCAACGATCTTGTACTCTCCATCGGTTGCGATTGCCGCGACCAATCCGACGGCGGACTTTACCGGCCCGGATGGCACGTTGCTATCGGCTTATACGGCCAACACCGGACAGTCTTTCAATCGCCTGATCGGATCACGCCCTGCACCGCGCATCTCAAACAACCGGATGCTGGCCGACGCCACCGCCGGCAACACCGAGTATTGGGAAATGGTCGGTGAGACCTACACCGACGTTGACATGTCCTGCGGCATCTTCCGGGGGGCAAGTGGGATCAGCGTGGGACTGATTGCATCTGCCACTCTGGATGGTGGCGGCATCACATGCGTCAGGTTGGATTACCGGCGCGCAACCGACGATCTGCGATTGGCCGAAATCATCAACGGGTCGTTCAGCCAACTTGGCGGGATCGTCGCGGTTCCGACCCCGACAGTGGACAACACGGACACGCCCGCAAGGCTGATCCTGAACGGTGGCCTGGTCAGTGTTGAATGGAACGGCGTTGAAGTTATCGCACCACGCGCCACAAACTTGCCCAGCCGACCGGGAACCTGCGGCTTTGCGCACTATCGTGGTGGTGCATGTGGCTGGGACAACCTTATTCTAGGAGAGCCGTGATGGCTGGACTGAAGGGCTTCCTGGCCTCCACAACGATTGTTGTCGCCCTGGCTGGCGGCGCGCAGGTGAGCTTTCCCGATCTTGGCAACGAACCCTCCAGCGGCTTTAGCGCGCCACTGAACACGCAGTGGGACGTGACCGCCGTCCCGTCACCCAATGGCATCGAAGCTGAGATCAGCCTTTCGGGCCTGCCCGTTCAGATCGACGAGTATGTCGAGGCGTTTCAATATCGGGTCAACGGTGGAACGCCGCGCACGCTTCGCTATGGCCGGGATCTGACCAAGACCCATCCCATTTTGCTTGCGACTGGTCTCAACGACCTCGTCGAGCTGAGGGCGATGTACACCAATATGGATGACCGCATTACGCGGACGCCTGGGGACTGGTCAGAGCCTAAGTCCATCAGCGGGCAGATCGGCCAGCCTGTGATTGAGATTGAGGACGTTCGGGCGAAATACGGCGCGCCCAGCACCGCGCCTGTCACGGCCCAATTCAAGGCGCGCGCACGGGGCTTTGAGACGGTCAATCCAGAGCACCGCTTGCATTTCCAATGGGATTTTGGAGATCCGGGTTCGACACATCGCCGGGCTGACGCCATTCAAACGCTCGTCCACGGCAATGATGCCAATGTGGGTTTTGAGTGGATGGGCGGTCACGCCTATTGGGCACCCGGTGACTACACGGTGACCTGCACCGTGACGGATGGTCTCGGCAACCAATATGTCGGCAGCTACACTTATTCGGTGGCCGATCCAGACGTGGTCTTTGCCGGGTCGCGGACCATTTGCGTGATGCCGTCTGGGGCGACAACAGGCGGTCCTGACGGATGCCTCTATCGGACATCATTGTCGGGTGCCAAGAGTTCCTGGACCAGTAACAGCGGACGCTATCGCCTGCTCATAGAGCGTGGCTACAGCTACAGCTTCAAAGGCCAGTTCAACAGCCCGTTGGAATTGCATGTTGGCCCGATCGGGACCGGCGCAAATCCGATTGTCGACAGCGGCAACGACAATGGTCTGGACGGTGGCGAGCGCGGGTGGTGCTTCTACGGTCTCGATTGCATCGGACCTTATGATCCGGCCAATCCCGGCACGTCCCGTCCGCCGAATTTCTTCGATCGTATCGTTCAAAACTCGTCGTTCATGGACATGGAATTCCGAGGTTGGGCGGCGGCATTCTCCCCCGCCCAAGGGCAAAGCATGCACATGGCCGGGGTCTTTGTCACGGACTGGCACAACTACGCAGTTGATGCGACGGGCGGGACCACCAAAGACAGTTGTTTTGTTGGCGTCACCTTTGCGCAGAACCCCAACGCAATCAGCACCGATGACAGCTACGGGACAACTGGCGGGATCTACTACCCGGATCACGGTCCAATTCGTTCCAACCGCACCGGTGGCGATTGGCTGTTTTCCAACTTTGGTGGCTTCTCGAACAACAGCCATTCGCACGACGAGGCTCAAGGCATCATCCGTTGGAACGCCCAAGGCATCGGGACCGGCGATCTGGTCGCCACCCAATCGGTGATCGAAGATCCGGGCCTCTATATCGGCGCGACAGCGGGGAATGCGGGGTCTGAATATTGCAACGGCAAGATCAGCAAGTCCCACATCATCGTTGGCAATAGCGCAGCCGGGGGCATGTTCTCTTGTCCAACCGGCGGCGTGGTGTTCGAGAATGTCATTGCCGTTCGCCCTGTCAACGGACGGACCGGCCGTGGGGTGCTCTTTGCAGCCGGGGAGACAGCGACGAACAACTACGTCACCTACAACTTCCAGCGCAATCGCCCGGATAAGAGCATGAACAACATGTTCCCGCCGTATTTCCGGAACTGCACATTCGCCGACGAGGGCAACAGCGACACAGACGGCAAGGGCACGTGGCGCTATGAAAGCCTAACGGGTCATCCCTCGTTCGAGCGGCGCAACTGCATCGAATACGCACCGAATGTCGGCGCGCGGGCGCTTGAGCCTGGCGGTGATTACAGCAACTCCAACGATTACACCGTCCCGGTGCCCTTCGGGAATGACACCGGGATCGATGCGACGACCGAAACCTTCACGCCGCGCAGCCTCGGCCGTCGCATCCTGGGCGAGAACAACGACCAGCTCCAAACGGAATTCAGCAACGCAGGCGCGGGCAAAAAGTTCAAGTCGCTGCCCGGTGGATCGGGCGTGGCCGACGCCACAGGGGTGTTGGGCGAAGACATTGCCCTGGATGACTTCTACGGCGTCTTGAGGCGGGTCACGAAACCAACCGGCGCGCTCGATCGCGGGCCGTTTCAACTGGCGGCATGACAAACCGCGCCATTGATGGGGCTGGCTCTTTCGGCTAGCCCCTTTCCATGAGCTACTTCACGAAGAAGCCAACCATGATCGGCAACGAGACCAGTGATGGAGATTGGGTCATCTGCTATCGCGGACACGAAGTCGGTCGCGTGCACCCCGTCGGCAACTTGGAAAGCGTCTTCGGGTGGGCGATCAATAAGTGCGTTCCTCCGGCAAACGGATCCGAAAGCACCGAACAGGGCGCACTTGAGGCCATTAAAGTTGAGGTCCTTCATCGGACAGAGTTGGTGTTCCCTCAGACCTTTCATCAAAGACGACACGTCGTGGCTGTTTGGCGGGATCAATGACCTATTCGAAGGGTGTTCAAACCGATCGTCAGGGAAGGCCGCTAAATGGTCCTCAAACACCCAAAAATCGTTTTGCTGAAAAAAGGCGTGTCATTTACTGAAAAAAGGCGTGTCGCGCTACAATCATTCTTTGTCTTGGTTCCACTCAAACTTTGCAGTGGTCGCCCGCCCCCACCCTATAGCCAGATTGAATCCGCGCTAAGTCCAGTCTAAACTGGACCCATGGCGCTCCCGGTCGAAACCTTTTTTCTCAGCCCAGATCACCATGGCACACTGCAAAGCCAGGTCCAGCAGATGATTGCGCAAGGTGTTCTGTCTGGCCGCTTCCAACCAGAAGAAAAGCTGCCATCAACCCGAAAGCTTGCCGCCCATCTGGGGATCAGCCGGATCACCGTAACACTTGCTTACACCGATCTGGTGGCAGCCGATTATCTCACGTCGCGCGGGCGGTCGGGCTACTTCGTCTCACCGGACGCACCGCATCCGCCAAACTTCCAAAACGCGCAAGGGGCCGAGGACAAGATTGACTGGTCGCGCAGCATCGCTCACCGCTTTTCCGAAACGGCGCAATTGTCAAAACCAAGCGACTGGGCCCGCTTCAAACACCCCTTCATCTATGGCCAGGCCGACCCCGAGCTTTTCGACCACGCCAATTGGCGCCTCTGCGCCATCCAGGCGCTTGGCCAGCGCGATTTTGGCCCGCTAACGACCGACTATTTCGATCAGGATGATCCAAAGCTCATAGAATTCATCGTCCGCCACACCCTGCCCCGCCGCGGTATCGTTGCCAAGCCTTCCGAGGTGCTCATTACAATGGGCGCACAGAACGCTCTCTGGCTGGCTGCATCGGTGCTGCTGACCCAAAGGCGCAGTGCGGCGTTCGAGGATCCCTGCTATCCGGCTCTGCGCGGTGTTCTTCAACAGGCCCGTTGTGGGCTTCTGCCCGTCAGCGTCGACCGGGACGGCCTGCCCCCGGATGGCATTTCAAAGAAGGCAGATGTGGTCTTTACCACGCCAAGCCATCAATCCCCGACGACAGCGACGATGCCGCTGGGTCGGCGCCGGGCGCTTCTCGACCGCGCGGAAGAGATCGATGCACTGATTGTCGAGGATGATTATGAGTTTGAGATGTCGTTCCTGCGCGCGCCGTTGCCCGCACTGAAATCGCTCGACCGGGATGGGCGGGTCATCTATGTGGGCAGCTTTTCAAAGTCCATCTTTCCAGGGTTGAGGCTCGGTTATCTTGTAGGTTCCGAAGCATTTCTCCGCGAAGCGCGCGCCTTGCGGGCCTCCGTACTCCGCCATGCGCCTGGCCATATCCAGCGCACCGCCGCCTACTTTCTGTCGCTGGGCCACTATGACACGCAGATCCGCCGCACCGCCCGCATCCTTCAGACGCGTCGCGACGCCATGCAGGAGGCATTCAGCCGTCACAACCTTACAGTTGCCGGGCAAGGCGCCATGGGCGGGTCATCTTTCTGGATGAAAGCCCCAAATGGCACCAACACCGCTGACCTCGCCGCCCGCCTGCAGGAAAAGAGCGTGCTGATTGAACCGGGCCATGCTTTCTTTCATGGCCGCGACGCCCCGCAGAACTTTTACAGACTGGCCTATTCATCGATCCCGCTGGCCCGGATAGAAGACGGGATCGCACTGATCGCCGAAACGCTGCACGGCTAATCTGGACTGAAATCAAAGCCCGAACTGGCCCTAACGCCATAGCTGTGATGTGACTAAAGTGCAGCTAAACTCAGGAGCGGCGATTCATGAAAATGACAACTGAAGAAGCGTTTGTAAAAACGCTTCAAAAACATGGTATTAAACACGCATTTGGTATCATCGGTTCGGCCATGATGCCCATCTCTGATCTCTTCCCGACGGCGGGGATCACATTCTGGGATTGCGCCCATGAAGGCAGTGCCGGAATGATGTCGGATGGCTATACGCGGGCGACCGGCAAGATGTCGATGATGATCGCCCAGAACGGCCCCGGCATCACCAATTTTGTGACCGCCGTCAAAACCGCCTATTGGAACCATACGCCCCTTCTGCTGGTGACGCCGCAAGCGGCAAACAAGACTATCGGGCAAGGCGGCTTCCAGGAAGTAGAGCAGATGAAGCTCTTCGAAGACATGGTCGCCTATCAGGAAGAAGTGCGCGACCCGTCCCGCGTGGCTGAGGTGTTGACGCGCGTGATCTCCAAAGCCAAGCGTCTGTCGGGTCCTGCGCAGATCAACCTGCCCCGCGATTTCTGGACCCAGGTCGTCGACATCGAAATCCCCGAGCCCATTGTGTTTGAGGCCAGCCCGGGCGGTGAAAACTCCGTAAAAGCCGCCGCCGACCTGCTAAGCGCAGCGAAGAACCCGGTGATCCTGAACGGCGCAGGTGTCGTTCTGGCTGACGGGATTGCGGCCTCTGCCGCCCTGGCCGAACGCCTGACGGCACCGGTTTGCGTGGGCTATCAACACAACGATGCCTTCCCCGGCTCGCACCCGCTTTTTGCCGGGCCTTTGGGTTACAATGGCTCAAAGGCGGGAATGGAGCTGATCAAACAAGCCGACGTGGTTCTCTGCCTCGGCACCCGCCTCAACCCGTTCTCGACCCTCCCCGGCTATGGCATGGAATACTGGCCCGCAGACGCGAAGATCATTCAGGTCGACATCAACCCCGACCGGATTGGCCTGACCAAAAAAGTGAGCGTCGGCATCGTCGGTGACGCAAAGAAGGTGGCCGAAGGGATCCTTGCCAATCTGTCCGACACCGCCGGTGATGAAGGCCGCGAAGATCGTAAGAACAAGATCGCCACGGCAAAATCAACATGGGCGCAGCAGCTGAGCTCCATGGACCACGAGGATGACGATCCTGGCACAACCTGGAATCAGCGTGCTCGTGACGCCAAACCTAACTGGATGAGCCCCCGCATGGCGTGGCGGGCAATCCAGTCCGCCCTGCCGAAGGCGGCGATCATTTCGTCCGACATCGGCAATAACTGCGCGATCGGCAACGCCTATCCTTCTTTTGAAGAAGGCCGCAAGTATCTGGCCCCCGGCCTCTTTGGCCCCTGCGGCTACGGCCTGCCATCAATCGTAGGCGCCAAAATCGGCCAGCCAGACGTGCCGGTTGTGGGTTTCGCGGGTGACGGTGCTTTCGGCATCGCGGTTAACGAACTAACGGCCATTGGTCGTGGGCAATGGCCAGCGATCACGCAGATCGTTTTCCGTAACTATCAATGGGGCGCCGAAAAGCGAAACTCCACCCTTTGGTTCGAGGACAACTTTGTCGGCACCGAGTTGGACGAGGAAGTCTCCTACGCCGGTATTGCGCAAGCCTGTGGCTTAAAAGGTGTCGCCGCGCGCACCATGGATGAACTGACGGATGCGCTGAACACCGCCATCAAGGATCAGATGGAAAACGGTGTGACCACCCTGATCGAGGCGATGCTGAACCAGGAACTGGGCGAACCCTTCCGCCGCGACGCGATGAAGAAGCCTGTCAGCGTGGCCGGCATCGATCCCACCGACATGCGCGAACAGGTCGCCTGATCCATGGGACGCCCCGGCAAAGACGCTCCGATATTGGTGCTCAATGCCGGGTCGTCCTCAATCAAATTCGCGATGTTCGACGGTTCTCTGAAAGAGACCCTGTCAGGCATCGCAGCAGGCATCGGCGGGCAGTCTTTCTTGCAGGTCGGCAAAGACAGCGAGGATCTGCCCCTGATCGACCACAAGGCGGCCCTTTCCGCGATCCTCAAGATGCTGGCTGACAAGAGCCTGACCCCGAACAAGCTGCGCGCAGCGGCCCACCGGGTTGTGCATGGCGGGCGCAAGCTGAACCAGCCGATGCGGCTCAGCGCGGATGTCCGGGCCGAGATCGAAAGCTGTACGCCGCTGGCCCCCTTGCACAATCCGCACAACCTCGCCGCAATCGATACGCTGGCCGAGGTCGTGCCCGATCTGCCGCAATTTGCGAGCTTTGACACATCTTTTCACGCTACCAATCCGGACGTCGCCACGCGCTACGCCATCCCCCGGATGATGGAGACCAAGGGTATCCGCCGCTACGGCTTTCACGGGCTTTCCTATGCCTCGCTTGTGCAACGACTGCCTGAAATTTCAGGCGACAAGCTCCCCTCGCGCCTTTTGGCCTTTCACCTTGGCAACGGCGCAAGCCTTTGTGCGATCCTGAATGGTCAGTCGATTGCGACAACCATGGGATATTCGCCGCTTGACGGGCTCACCATGGGCACAAGATCGGGCGGGATCGACGCCAATGCCGTGCTGCGGCTGGTCGAAGAAAACGGACTCGACCGTACCAAGGCGATCCTGAACCACGAAAGCGGGCTATTGGGCCTCTCGGGCGGTAAATCGGATATGCGCAAGCTCATGGTCGACCCCTCAGCCGACAGCGCCTTTGCGATTGAACATTTCTGTTATTGGTCGCTGCGCCACGCGGGCAGTCTAATCGCAGCAATGGAAGGCATCGACGCCATCGCCTTTACCGGTGGTATCGGAGAGAATGCCAAGGGTGTGCGCGCGCGTATTTTGCGCGGTCTCGAATGGACCGGCGCGGTGATGGACCCCGACGCCAATCACAGAAGCAAACCGCGTCAGCACGCCGACAGCAGCAAGGTCGCCATCTGGGTCGTGCCTGCCGAAGAAGAACGCATGATCGCCCATGACGCGCTGCGGCTGATGGAGGCTGCGTGACCTCTAGCTGCTACAGCATCGCCGAGGCAACGGCCGTCGCCGCGACGATGTCGTCCACCTTTGCGCCCCGGCTGAGATCGCAGACCGGCTTTGCAAAGCCCTGCAAAAAGGGTCCAAGCGCCTGGGCACCTGCCAGTTCCTGCGCCAGCTTATACCCGATATTGCCTGCATCCAGCGATGGGAATATCAGCACATTCGCCTTTCCCTCACCCATGCCCTTCGTCGCCGCGATGGTCGCATTCAAGGCAGCATCCGCCTGGATCGGCCCTTTGAAGCCCGTGGCCTCGGCCACCTGCCGGACCATATCGACTGATGCTCCGGTCCCGGACGTTCCTGTTGAGAACGACAAAAGCGCGGGCCGCGCATATCCCAGCAAGCGCCGCGCCGTAATCTCAGATGCCCTTGCGATAGCTTCCAAGGCGGCGGCATCCGGGTATGCATTCACAGCACAGTCCGCCCAGACCATCTGCCGCCCGCCAGGGAAGAGCATCAGAAAGAACGACGATGGCACCGTGACATCCTCGGCCAGCCCAATGGACATGGAGGCCGCCTTGATCACCTCTGCCGTCGGATTGGCCGCACCGGCGACAAGCGTGTCGGCCTCGCCCGCTGCCACCATTGCCGCCGCCCGGTACAATGGCTTCCGCAGAAGCCGCTCGGCCATGGCCGGCTTCATGCCGCGTGTCGCGACCAAGGCTTCAATCTGTGCTTCCGAAACTTCAGCAAGATCAACGGGTTCCGCAATGCCTTCCCGGGCCACGCGATCCGCTGCCTCGGCCACGCGCGGCTCGTCCCGCTCTGGCATCACCACACGCGCTTTCCGCGCCTTTGCCGTCTCAAAGGCGGCCTCAAGTACCAACATCACCAACTCCGTTTTGCGCGCAAGGAGCCATCAATGAACGACACCGTCAAGATCAACCGGGGGCTCAAGGGCATCTATTTCGAGCGCTCAGGCGTCAGCCACATTGACGGCGCGAAAGGAGAGTTGAGCTATCGCGGCTATTCGATTCACGACCTCGCCGAGCATGCGACTTTTGAAGAGGTCTGCTATTTGCTGATCCACGGCGAATTGCCCGATGCGGCAGAGCTCAACGCCTTTGACGCCACGATGCGGGCCAACCGCGCCGTGCCTGATGCGGTGCTGGATATCATCCGGTCTTGCAAGGACGGGCACCCGATGGACGTGCTGCGCACCGCTGTCTCCGCTCTTGCGGCTCTGGATCCCGCCAGCCAGGACGTTGGCGAGGACGCGTTCATCAAAAACGGCATGAAGCTGACCGCGCAAGTGCCGACACTGATCGCCGCGCATGAGGCGATCCGCAATGGCCGCGACCCGCTCGCCCCCGATAGCGGCCTGAGCCATGCGGCGAACTGGCTGTGGATGTTGAAGGGCGAAAAACCCTCGGAAGATGCCGCGCGTCTGGCAGATGTCGATTTCGTCCTGCACGCCGAACACGGCGCCAATGCCTCGGCCTTCGCCGCACGCGTCACGGTAGGGACAGAGGCCAATCTGCATGGCGCGATCGTCACAGCGCTGTCTACCCTAGCCGGTCCTGCCCATGGTGGAGCGGCCGAGGACGTCATGAAGATGGTCCACGAGATCGGCAAACCCGAAAATGCCGCCGATTACGTCAAGGCCAAGCGGGGCAATCGCGAGGCCGTCACCGGCTTTGGTCACCGCGTCTACCGGGCCGAGGACCCCCGCGCGCGCCACATGCGCGAAGGCGTCCGGAAACTCGGCGAGGAGATGGGCGCACCCGAATGGTACGAGATCCTGCAAGCCGTGGTCGAAGCTATGAAGCCCTATGCCCGCCACGGCCTAAATGTGAATGTCGATTTCTATTCCGGCGTGATCTACCAGCTTCACGGCATTCCGATGGATCTCTACGTGCCGATCTTCGCCATTGGACGCATGCCAGGCTGGATCATCCAATGCGTTGAACAACAGCGTCAGAACATCCTGATCCGGCCTCTGACGCTTTATAACGGACCAGGGATGCGCGACTGGGTGCCGCTTGACAACAGGCGCGGTGCCGCTTGATCCGGGCTGACCAGATCCAGGCATTCTTTCCCGGCATTCTGGTTGCCGGCCTGGTTGCACTTGCCGCACAATTCCTGTCCGAGCATTATGCGACGCCCGCAATGCTCATGGCTCTGTTGCTGGGCATAGCGCTCAACTTCCTGTCCGAGGATGGCAGCAAAGCCGCCGAAGGCATCGCCTTTTCCGCCAAATCGCTATTGCGCCTGGGCGTCGCGTTTCTGGGCGTCCGGATCAGCGCTGATCTTCTGGCCGGGCTCGAAATCGGCCAGATCGCTTTGATCATTGGGGCCATGCTGGCGACCATAGGCTCCGGCTTCGCCATCGCGCCGCTGCTGGGGCACGGCTGGCGCTTTGCATTTCTAACCTCTGGCTCCGTCGCGATCTGCGGAGCTTCTGCGGCGATGGCCATCGGTGCGATCCTACCTCGTGACGAACGGACTGAGGAACGCCTGATTTTCACAGTGATCGGCGTCACGGTCCTGTCGACCGTGGCGATGATCCTATACCCGATCATCGTCAGCCAACTGGATCTGAGCAGCACCGAGGCCGGGCTGTTCCTCGGCGGGACGATCCATGATGTCGCGCAGGTCGTGGGCGCGGGCTATTCCGTATCCGAGGAAACAGGCGATGCCGCCACGCTTTTCAAACTGGTTCGCGTCGCCATGCTGGCCCCGATCGTTCTTGTCGCCTCGCTGGTCATCCGCGCGCGGGTCAGCACGACCACCGACGGAAAACGTCCGCCCATCCTGCCAACCTTTGCCGTGGGTTTCATCGTCCTCGCCGCCCTTAGCTCATTTGGCGCCCTACCCGGCTTCGTGACCGAAACGCTCTCATCCGCCTCGCGTTGGTTCTTGCTGACAGCCATCGCCGCTGTCGGCATGAAGACCCACCTAAAGCAAATCCTGTCGGTGGGGCCTGCGGCAATCGCGCTCATCGTCATTCAAACCCTTTTTCTTGGAGGAACCGTCCTCGTCGGCCTACAAGTATTGACCTAAACGAAAGATCCTTCGCCAGATGACCATCCAGCAACCGAAACTGAACCTTTCGCCCCACGTCTCGGACGAGGTGCGCAAAACGACCTGCTACATGTGCGCCTGTCGCTGCGGGATCAATGTTCATATGAAGGATGGCAAGGTCGCCTACATTGAAGGCAACCGCGATCACCCCGTGAACCAAGGCGTGCTGTGCGCCAAAGGAAGTGCGGGCATCATGCAGCACAATGCCCCTTCACGGCTGCGCGCACCTTTGAAACGCGTCGGCCCGCGCGGATCAGGCGAATTCGAAGAGATCACCTGGGATGAGGCCCTGCAGATCGCCGCAGACTGGCTTGAGCCGATCCGCAAGGACGATCCGTCAAAACTCGCGTTCTTCACAGGCCGCGACCAGTCGCAATCGTTTACCTCCTTCTGGGCTCAGAACTTCGGTACGCCGAACTACGCTGCGCATGGTGGCTTCTGTTCGGTGAACATGGCCGCTGCGGGCATCTACACCATGGGTGGCGCCTTCTGGGAATTCGGACAACCCGATTGGGACCATACCAAACTTTTTATGCTGTTTGGCGTGGCCGAGGATCACGACAGCAACCCGATCAAGATGGGGATTGGCAAGATCAAGGGACGCGGTGCCAAGGTGATCGGCGTCAACCCGATCCGCACGGGTTACAATGCCGTCGCAGACGAATGGGTCGGCATCACCCCTGGCACCGATGGGCTGTTCATCCTGTCAATGGTGCATTGCCTGATGAAAGCGGGTCGCATCGACCTCGACTATCTGGCGCGTTTCACAAACGCACCGGTGCTGCTGGATCCTGAGACTGGCCTCTTGCAGCGTGACGACGAAGGTCGCGAATTGGTTATAGACCGGGCCACCGGCAAGCCTGCGCCCTTCAACCAGAAAGGCGTCCGCCCCGATCTCTCTGCCCCCGGCACTGTGATGGAGAAGATGGCCGAGCGCTATCTATCAGAAGTGTACGCCCCAGAAGCCGTGGCCGAAACCTGCGGCATCCCCGCCGAACGGATCCGTGCCATCGCCGCCGAACTGGCCCGCGTCGCGTTTGATGAAGCTTTCGAGATTGCCCAGCCATGGACTGATTTCCGGGGCGAGCATCACGAAAAAATGGTCGGCCGCCCCGTCAGTTTCCATTCCATGCGCGGCATCTCAGCCCATGCCAACGGCTTCCAGACCTGTCGGGCGCTGCACGTTCTACAGATCCTGTTAGGAACAGTAGAAGTTCCGGGTGGCTTCCGCTTCAAGCCGCCCTACCCCAAGCCAGCGACCGCCCATCCGAAACCACATTGCGGCGCGAAACCCGACTGCCCGCTCGACGGCCCGCACCTGGGTTTTGTTCACGGGCCCGAAGATCTTGCGCTTAAAGATGACGACACGCCCGCCCGCATCGACAAGGCTTTCACATGGGAAAACCCTATGAGCGCGCATGGTCTGATGCACATGGTGATCTCAAACGCCTATGCGGGTGATCCCTACAAGATCGACACGCTCTTCATGTACATGGCGAACATGTCGTGGAATTCGACCATGAACACGACCGGCGTCATGAAGATGCTGACGGACAAGGATGAGACAGGCGATTATGTCATCCCGCGCATCATATATTCGGATGCGTATAGTTCCGAGATGGTTGCCTATGCTGACCTGATCCTCCCGGACACCACTTATCTCGAAAGGCACGACTGCATCAGCCTCTTGGATCGACCCATTTGCGAGGCGGACGCGGCTGCAGACGCGATCCGCTGGCCCGTGGTCGAACCGGATCGAGACGTGCAGGGGTTTCAAACGACACTTGTGCATCTCGCCAACAAGATGGGTCTGCCGGGCTTCACCAATGAAGACGGCAGCGCGAAGTACGGCGATTATGCCGACTACATCACCAACCACGAACGCAAGCCGGGCATCGGCCCGCTGGCTGGCTGGCGCGGCAATGGCGACAGCGTCGGTCGGGGCCAAAAGAACCCCGATCAGCTTGACCGCTACATCGAAAACGGCGGGTTTTGGGTCGGTCACATCCCCGAAGAGGCGCTCTATTACAAGCCCTGGAACAGCGCCTATCAGGATTGGGCAGTGAACCTTGGCCTTTACGACAGCCCACAGCCCTACCTCTTTTCGCTCTATGTCGAGCCCATGCGCAAATTTCAGCGCGCCGCCGAGGGGCATGGCGAACGCCAACCGCCGGATCATCTGCGCGACCAGATCAAGGAACGGATGGATCCCCTACCAATCTGGTACGATCCCAGCCCCGCCAACAAGGTACAGGAATACCCGATCACAGCCCTGACCCAGCGCCCAATGGCCATGTATCATTCCTGGGGTTCGCAAAACGCGTGGCTGCGTCAGATCCATGGACACAACCCGATGTACCTGCCAACCAAGCTGATGCGGGAGCATGAGCTAAAAGACGAAGACTGGATCCGCGTGACCTCCCCCCACGGCCAAATCGACGTGCCCGTTATGGAAATGGCCGCACTCAACGACAATACGATCTGGACCTGGAACGCCATCGGCAAACGCAAAGGCGCCTGGGCGCTCGCCCCGGACGCGCCCGAAGCGACGAAGGGCTTTTTGCTGAACCATCTAATCCACGAATTGCTGCCGCCAAAGGGCGACGGCTTGCGCTGGTCCAACTCCGACCCCATCACCGGGCAAGCCGCCTGGTTCGACTTGAAGGTTCAAATTCAAAAGACCAATAAGCCTGCCGAAAGTCAGCCCGCGCATCCGCCGCTGAAATCACCGGTTGGCAAAGGCCCGGATCAGCTAACCTGGAAACTGGGCAAATGATCTCCATGAACCGAAATCAGCACCGACGCTATACAGACAATATACCGACGTAATACCGACGTGAAAAAATGACCCAGCTTCCCAGCCAGACAGAGAAAAAACTCGGCCTCGTCATTGACCTCGATACATGCGTAGGCTGCCATGCCTGCGTGGTTTCGTGCAAAGGGTGGAACACCGAAAACTATGGCGCGCCACTTGCAGACACGGATGCGTATGGAGCCAATCCTTCAGGCACATTCCTGAACCGGGTGCATTCCTACGAAGCGCAACCAGATCAAGGCCCGGCCCAGCTTGTACACTTCCCGAAATCCTGCCTCCATTGCGAGGATGCGCCTTGTGTCACGGTCTGCCCGACGGGCGCCAGCTACAAGCGGGTCGAAGACGGGATCGTTTTGGTCAACGAGACCGACTGCATTGGTTGCGGCCTTTGCGCCTGGGCCTGCCCCTACGGCGCGCGCGAACTGGATCCCGTTGAAAAGGTTATGAAAAAATGCACGCTTTGTGTGGATCGGATTTACAACGAAAACCTGCCTGAAGAAGATCGCGTGCCTGCTTGTGTGCGGACCTGCCCCGCCGGTGCGCGGCATTTCGGTGATCTGGGCGATGCCGACAGCGCGGTTTCTCGATTGGTGGAAGAACGCGGCGGTGTGGATCTGATGCCCGAACAAGGCACAAAACCCGTCAACAAATACCTGCCCCCGCGCCCCAAAGATACTGCTCCGGAGTTCGACGTGCTGGCGCCTTTTCTCGAACCTGTCGCCGACAGCCCCAAGGGATTTCTTGGCTGGCTCGACAAAACACTCGACTGTCTGCCCGGAGGACAGAGCTGATGCATCCTGCACCCTCCGTTATCATTTTTACGACGCTCTCCGGCCTAGGGTTTGGCCTTCTTTTCTGGCTGGGCATTGGCCTACCGGCCGTGACCGGTTGGGTGGCTTTCATCTTCTTCGTGCTCGCCTACCTGCTCGCGGTTGGCGGGCTTTTGGCATCTACCTTTCATCTGGGCCATCCTGAGCGGGCCATCAAGGCGTTCACGCAATGGCGCTCGTCATGGCTCAGCCGCGAGGCATGGTGCGCTGTTGCTGCACTTATCTTTATGGGCCTCTACGGCACAGGGCTTGTCTTTCTTCAGATCCGCTGGCCCGCCCTCGGTATCTTGGGGGCCATCGCATCCCTCGCCGCAGTGTTCACGACATCAATGATCTACACACAGCTAAAAACCGTCCCACGCTGGAATATGCCCCTGACACCGATCAAGTTCATGGCGCTGTCCGTCGCGGGTGGCGCCCTCATGGCCGGGCAGGTGAACTGGGCGCTTGGCCTGCTGCTTATGGCTGGTGCTGTTCAGGTGATCGTTTGGATTCAGGGGGATCAGGCCCTCGCTCGATCCGGCACAAACCTTGCCAGCGCTACCCAGCTTGGGACCATAGGCGAAGTGCGCGCGTTCGAACCGCCGCATACCGGTACCAACTATCTTCTCAAAGAGATGGTCCACGTGGTGGGGCGCAAGCACAGCCAGCAATTGCGGATGATCGCGATCCTCTTGATGAGCGTCGTCCCCGTTATCCTGCTGCTGCTGCCCTTTTCGCATGTCCTAGCAGGTCTTGCGGTGGTCTGTCATATAGCGGGTGTTCTGACCGCGCGCTGGCTCTTTTTCGCAGAGGCCGAACACGTCGTCGGCCTCTACTATGGGAAGCGTCAGGCGTAGATCATGTCGATGGCGTGGTGGAAGTCGATACCACCTTGCATCACGACGTCAATTGTATAGTCGGACACAGCATCGCCATTTCTATCGAAGTAGAGCGTAACGACATCCTCAAACTGATCGTACCAGAAGGTTTTTTGCGCGAAGACTTCGTATTCGCTATGACCGAATTCGTTCCAGACAAAGTCACTGTCGATCTGGATACGATCATACTCGTAGATGTCGAAGTCCTCGATCGTGGCGATACGCCCGCTTTGTGCGGAATGGTCCCGAAATTCAAAGACATCTGTCCCTTCTCCACCTGCAATGGAATGGTCGTTGGCATATTCGCGGACAACGATCCGGTCGTTACCGGCCCCTCCTGAAATCGTATCGCTGCCGCCAGAAGAGGTAATCGTGTCATGTCCACCGCGACCCTCTATGAAATCGTTGTCCCTGAAAAAGTTGCTACCCCCATCGGTCAACTCGTTCGCCCCGTCATCGCCACGAATGGTGTCATCCCCAGAAGAGCCATGAACGTTTTCGATGTTCCGGATCTCCGCGGTGTTTAGATGGCCACCCCGAAAGATGTCGCCGACCAGTTGGAGGCCATAGCCGCCATCAAGATCTACCAGCCAACCGGCATCCTCCTCCTTGAAAAGCGTCAGCGTATCGTCGCCATTGCCGCCATTCAATGTGTCATGCCCGGTGCCGGTGTGGATGGCGTCGTCACCATCACCGCCATGCACGGAATCGTCACCACCCGCCGGCACGAGAATGTCATTGCCCACGTTTCCGAACAGAATGTCGTCACCTTCGCCGGTGACAAAATGGTCAGCGCCCTGCGCCCCAACGGCGACGATGTCGAAGGTCGCGTCGGGCTCCCAGACGCCGTTGCCGGTAGGTGTTGCGAAGTAATAGGTGTAATTACTCCATGAGTAAGACGGCAAAAGCCAATATGACATGTCAAAATCCTTTCAAATCAAATGAATGGACATGACATGCCTTAAGGGGCGGACGCCGAACAGTCAGGTTTTCCCGACTTTTGTGGGCTTAGTTCATCAGACCCGCATGGCGCAGGGCGTCATCAACCGCTGTGCGGGTGCTATCCTCAAGACCACTGAGCGGCAGGCGCACTTCTTCGCTGCAGAGACCCAGACGAGACATGGCGTACTTCGCGCCGATAAGACCGGGTTCGGTAAAGATCGCCTTGTGCAGCGGCAGAAGCTTATCCTGAATGTCGCAGGCGCGCTCGTAGTCATTGTCGAGACAAGCGATCTGCATCTCGGCACAAAGCCTTGGTGCTACATTTGCCGTTACCGAGATACAGCCTACCCCCCCTTGGGCGTTGAAGCCGGGCGCGGTTGCGTCCTCCCCTGACAGTTGGACGAAGTCAGGACCGCAAGTCATGCGAGTCCAACTGACCCGCGCTAGGTCACCGGTGGCGTCCTTGACTCCGACGATGCGCGGCAACTTGGCAAGCTCGGCCATTGTCTCGGGCGTCATGTCGATCACCGAACGGCCCGGTATGTTGTAGATGATGATCGGGATTTCCGCGCAATCGTGCAACGCGGTGTAATGCGCGATCAGCCCGCGTTGCGTGGGCTTGTTGTAGTAGGGCGTGACGACCAAGGCCGCATCCGCGCCAACCTCGGCCGCGCATTGCACGAAGCGGATGGCCTCTACAGTGTTGTTCGACCCAGCCCCAGCGATCACTGGCACGCGCCCTGCCGCAGCTTTGACGACGGTTTCGATCACTGTCTCATGTTCATCATGACTGAGAGTCGGACTTTCGCCCGTTGTCCCAACTGGCACGAAACCATGTGTGCCTTCGCCGATATGCCACTCCACCAGTTTCTTGAGCGTTTCCAGATCCAATGCGCCGTTTCGAAACGGCGTGACGAGGGCAGGCATAGAACCTTTGAACATTTTCACGCTCCATTTTTTCAGTTTGGCAGGCAAGACACCCGGATTTTCACGACGACGTTACGAAGATCGGTTGAACTCGGACCGTCACGCTTTATGCTGTCCGGCCATAGCCTTGCGCCGATAGGAAATGCAAGAGATGACCCGTATTCTTCTGTCACTCATCCTCACTTTCGCCATTGCATCGCCTTTGCTGGCAGACCGGCCCCGCCCACTTGGATCGGCCATCGATGCCGTTCGCAAGGGGGATTGGGTTAGGGCCGCACAGGTCGCTGCTCGTGATGGCTCTGTCGCGTCGGACATCATCGAATGGGAACGTCTGCGCGCGGGCAAAGGCAGCTATTCCGAAATCCGCGCCTTTCTGGAACGACGCCCCAACTGGCCCGGTGAGCCCTATTTGCGCAAGCGGTCCGAAGCGGCCGTGATCAGCGCAGGTGATGCGTCCATCTTGTCATTTTTCGACGAAACCCCGCCCCAAACTGCCAAAGGCATTCTCGCCTATGCAAGGGCGCTTGTCGCCAATGGCCAAAGCGGCGACGCCGAGGTCGCGCTTGTGCTGGCCTGGCGCACTATGGAAATCGACAGCAACACCCACGCGCTGTTTCTGTCGCGTCACGTCGATCTTTTGAAGCCGCATCACACGGCCCGACTGGACGCGATGCTGTGGGAAGGGGAAGACGATGATGCAAAGCGTATGTTCGATCTGGTGCCAGATGCCTGGGTCAAGCTGGCAAGGGCCCGTCTGGGCCTGCAGGTCCGGGCTGGCAATGTCGACACACTGATTGCAGCAGTTCCCGACGAATTGGCGGATAATCCCGGCCTTGCCCACGACCGGATGGAATGGCGGATGCGCAAGGGCCGTCCGGAATCTGCCAAGGAGTTGATGCTGGAGCGTTCGGTCAGCGCAGAGAGCCTCGGGCGGCCCGAGGAATGGTCCAACCGACGACGGTCGCTTGCCCGAGATGAGATGCGCGACAGCAACTACAAGCGCGCCTATCAGTTGGCTTCGCAACATCATCTGGTCGATGGCAGTGCCTATGCGGATCTTGAGTGGTTGTCGGGCTACATTTCGCTGCGATTCCTCAACGAGCCCCAGGTCGCGCTGAAGCATTTCAGCAATTTTGACACGGCCGTCTACACGCCAATCTCACAGGGGCGGGCAGGCTATTGGAAGGGCCGCGCACTCGAAGCTATGGGGAACGCGGCCAGAGCGGACATGGCCTATGCAGCCGCAGCGCAGTATCAGACATCGTTCTACGGATTGCTCGCTGCAGAAAAGGCGGGATTGGCGCTCGACACCTCGCTGACAGGCAATGCCGACATATCCGATTGGCGCAGTTCTGATCTGGCGAAACGCGACCTCTTTGAAGCCGGTCTGCTTTTGCAAGCCTCGGGAGAGCTGTCATTGGCAGAGCGCTTCTGGACCCACCTGGCTGAAACCGTCCCCCCGGCAGAGGCGGCGCAATTGGGACGTGCCGCCATCGACGTTGATCAACCGCACCTGGCCGTCATGATCGGCAAGCGTCTGGCGCGCCGAACAATTGTTGAGCCTGCGCCCTATTACCCGCTACACCCCATTGCCGAGAAAAACCTGCCTATGGCACCTGAAATGGTGCTGGCCATCGCAAGGCGCGAAAGCGAATTCGACCCTGTAGTCCAAAGCGGCGTCGGCGCCCTTGGACTCATGCAAATCATGCCCGCAACGGGGCGTGAAGTGGCCAAACGTCTTGGGCGGTCCAGCCAGCATCAGACGACCAAACTGATCAGTGATCCGTCCTACAACGCCGAATTGGGGGCCGCCTACCTCGCGATGCTCTCCGAAAGGTTCCGAGGCAACGTTATCCTGATGTCGGCGGGCTACAATGCGGGGCCTTCCCGCCCTGAAAGCTGGCAGAAGCGCTTTGGCCGCCTGAACAGGCTGCCGGAGGATTTCGATGTTGTCGACTGGATCGAACACATCCCCTTTCGCGAGACCCGCAATTACGTAATGCGGGTCGCTGAAAGCCTGCCTGTATATCGCGCGCGTCTTGGGAAAGACCCCTTGCCCGTGCCTTTCAGTGAGGAACTGACCGGCTCAACCCTGCTGGCGACGCTCTCTCCATAGGGTGAAGAGGCCTGCTGCGACGATCATCGCAGCGCCTATAGCCACATTGGCCCGTAGGGTTTCGCCAAAAACCGCCATGCCGATGGCCGCCGCAAAGACCAACTGTAGATAGGCAAAGGGTTGAACCGCGCTGGCCTCTGCGACCTCGTAGCATCTGATCAACAGCCAATGTCCAAGGGCACCAGTCACGCATAGCGTGCCCATCCAGATCCAGTCCACGCCTTGTATTGGCTCCCAAAACCAGATGCCTATGATGGTCATCGCGAGCCCCCCAACCGTGCCCGTCCAGAAAAAGCTGGTTTCGGTGCTGTCCTCCCTGGCCGCATATCGGGTCAGCAGACCGTAGACGGCAAACATGGTGGCCGATGCCAATGGGATAATGGCGGCGGGGTCGAAAACCCCGAAGCCTGGTTGCAGGATGACCAGGACGCCAACAAACCCCAAGCCGATCGCCGCCCAGCGACGCCAACCGACTTTTTCGCCCAGGATCGGACCGGAAAGGGCCGCCACAAGCAACGGATAGCAGGTGAAAACCGCGTGGCTTTCGACCAGCCCCAGGATCGTGAAGGCCAAGACCATCACGCAGATCTCAGCCGCCAGCAAAAGACCTCGAAACGCCTGGAGTACCGGTTGCCGAGTCGCTGCCGCCTTCCGGACCCCGCCCGCCTTGCCTCCGGCAATCGCGATGACAAAAGCCGCAAAGAACCAGTAACGGACCATAACCACCATCATGACGTTATATTCACCAGCCAGATGCTGCGACAGACCGTCCTGAGTGGCAAAAACAACAGTTGTCGCAACCATCAGCAGGACGCCGAGAAAGGTATTGTTCTGCTGGGTCATGCTATCATACGCGCACGGGTCATGTGCCGTTTTCGGCCAAAGCCCGGCACGCGCTCAACAGCAAAGCCCGCACGTTCGAGCCCACGCCTGACGGAACCCGCCGCCGTATAGGTCGCAGCACTTCCACCCGGCTTTGTATGTGCGCCGACCGCCAGCATCAGTTCGGGCGACCACAATTCCGGGTTCTTCGCAGGAGAAAAGCCATCAAGAAACCAGGCATCGGCTGCATACTCCCAAGTCGGCAGCGTCTCGCGTGCATCCCCTTCAATGATCTCCACATCCAGCGCGCCCAATGCAAAAGATCGTGCGCCCTCTGCCCATGCGTTGACGAGTTGAACGGCCATCGGCGCCACTTCGGAAAACGGTGCTAGCGCATGGGCCATGTCTTCCGCAGCAAGCGGATAGGCCTCAAAACTTGTCAACCGGACGCGACCTGCGCCAGTCCAGACCGATGCGAGGGCCAGCGTATTCAGACCCGTTCCAAACCCAAGTTCGGCCACAGCAAAGCCGTCGCGCAGACGCGCTGGCAGGTCATTGCCCCCAAGAAAGACATGCCGTGTCTCAGCCAAACCATTCTCAAGGCTGTAGTAAGGATCGTCAAATCGGATCGAGACAGGCACTTGTGCGTCCCGCCACTCCAGTTCTGCCTGCTGGTGCCCCATCATTTTGGCCTGTATGCATCTGAAATCCAAGCGAGAGTGCAGAAAGGGTGCGGCTTTGGCAACGGCAGATGTCACGATATTTGGCGCCGGAATCTTTGGTTTGTCGATCGCCTGGATGTGCTGCAAGCGCGGCGCCAAAGTCCAGGTCATCGACCCCTTCGGTGTGGCCGCCGGCAGCAGCGGCGGGATCGTCGGGGCGCTTGCCCCGCATGTGCCAGAAAACTGGAACGCCAAGAAGCAATTTCAGTTCGAGAGCCTTATAATGGCCGAACCTTTCTGGCACGAGGTCGCTGAAGCTTCGAACCATGATCCTGGCTATGCAAGGCTGGGCCGCTTACAGCCCATAGCGGACGAGGCGGCCCTTGCTTTGGCGATCAGCCGCAAAGAGGGAGCAAAGCAGCTTTGGCAGGGCAAAGCCGTCTGGGACGTGATCCCGGCCACCACGGATGGCTGGGCGCCTGATGCCACACATCTGATCCGCGACACACTGACCGCAAGGATCCACCCGCGCAAGGCTTGTCATGCCCTCGCTGCAGCAATCACCCATCGGGGGGCAAAGCTGCAAACAGAGGGCCGTCCAGAAGGTTACGTGATCTGGGCCAATGGAGTCGCCGGCCTTTCGGCTTTGAACGCAGGGCGCAGCCATGTCGTTGGCAGCGGAGTTAAGGGGCAGGCCGCCCTCTTCGATCATGACGCCAGGAACATGCCCCAGATCTTTGTAAACGGGCTGCACATCGTCCCTCATGCAGATGGCACAACGGCCGCCGGATCGACGTCGGAGCGTTTTTTCGAAGACAGCCATACGACCGATGACCTGCTTGAAGCGCTGATCGAAAAGGTACGAAACACCTTGCCGGTCCTAAGGAATGCGACAGTCATCGAGCTGTGGGCCGGGGTGCGACCCCGCGCCCGCAGCCGTGCCCCTATGCTGGGCGCTTGGCCCGACAGGCCTGACCACTTCATCGCGAACGGTGGCTTCAAGATCGGCTTTGGCATGGCTCCAAAAGTGGCCGAAACGATGGCTGATCTTGTTCTTGAGGGAAAAGACACCATCCCGAAAGGATTCGAAGTCTCTGCCTCCCTTTAGCCAACGCCTCATTCCAACTCAATCACCGGGGCCAAACACGTCCGGACATCAGGAAATCTCAGCGCGCAGCGATTGCATCAACTGGGTCAGTTCGCGGACGTAGATTTCGCCAGTAAGCTGGCCGTTCTCATCGAACTGACTGCTGCTGGCGGCCAAATGTATCTCGGGTCCCTGCAGAATACGCGGCCGGAACGGCACCATGAAACCGCGAAGGATCATCTGCGCCCGTTCGCCTCCTGCCCGACCTGCCGCAGCGGACATTACGGCGACCGGCTTGCCGCTCCAATGCTGACCTTCCACCCGACTGACCCAGTCAAGCGCATTTTTCAGAACGCCTGACGGTCCCTTGTTGTACTCCGGCGTGGAAATGATGACGGCATCAGCCTCCTCAATCTGCTGGGCGAGCGTCTTTACCGCATCTGGCACACCGTTGTCCGCTTCCGCATCGCCATCATAAAGCGGCAGATTCAGGTCCGCTTCGATGTAGGTGCACTCTCCGAAAAGTCGGGCGGCCTCTCGCAGGAGCTTCCGGTTCGTCGCCTCAGCCCGCAACGAGCCCGAGATGCCAAGAAGTGTTGGAGTGGTCATAACAAGTCCTTCTTCAGATCCGCACAAATGATGCGGCGGCCAGCAAACAAAGCAAGGGCCGCTCCTTTCAAAAGAGGCGGCCCTTCTTCATTTTGAGGTATCAGGTTCAATCAGGCGGTCGGCAAAATCACGATTTCAACCCGACGATTTTGCTGCTTACCCTGCGGTGTCAAATTGCTCGCGATGGGTTGCGTTTCACCACGGCCAAATGCCTGAATGCGTACCGGGCTCACGCCACTAGCCTGCAACTGGCTCGCGACTGCAGCCGCCCGCCGCTCACTCAAATCCTGATTGTAGCCCGCGTCACCGTCGCTGTCGGTGTGACCGACGATCTGAATGTTCGATTGTGGATAGCGCTGCAGATTGACAGCCAGAGCGTTCAGATCCGCCCGAAGGTCAGGTCGAAGTGATGCGCTATCTGTCGCAAAGAGTATGTCCTGCGGCAGCGTCACGATAAGTCGGTCGCCGGTGTTCTGAATCAGGAAGTTTTCATTGCCCAATTCGCGACGCAGATCCGCCTCTTGCTGGTCGAGGCTGTATCCGACACCTGCACCAACAGCACCACCAACAGCAGCACCGATCAATGCACCTTCGACACGGTCATCGTCCCGGCCTACAGCGCCGACGAGCGCGCCCAAACCAGCCCCGATGGCCGCGCCGCGGTTGCGGTTAGCATTGGGGTTGTTTGGATCGCCACCCAAAGTGCCCGGATCCGTGCAGGCCGTCATGCCCATGGCCGCAACAAGGAAAAGGATTAGAGAATTCTTGGTCAGGATCATATCTGTACTGCCTTATATCAGGCCCCGTTCGGGCAGGGCGCATTGCTATTACGCCCATATAACGAGGAACGATCCCGGCAAAAACAACCACCTCAGTCACTTCGGCGTCATCCCGCCGAGAGAATCATGCCTCCGCCCGAGCGGATTCGTAAGCCAAAAGCGCGCGTTTGACAGGCAAGCCCCAATGATATCCACCCAAACCACCCGTCTTGCGCAAGGCCCGGTGACAGGGAATGAGCCAGCTCACAGGGTTGCGCCCAACAGCTGTTCCGACTGCGCGCACCGCTCGTGGGCTGCCGATGCTTTCGGCAATCTCAGAATAGGTCGTGACGTGACCCGACGGAATCTGCAGTAGCGCCTCCCATACCTTGATCTGAAACGGCGCTCCGATCAGGAACAAAGGCGCCTGATTCAGTTCGGCCTCCTTCGCACCAAACGCCGCCAGGACCCAAGGCCGCAAACGCATCGGATCTTCGACAAATTCGGCGTCGGGCCAGCGGTTGACCAGATCCTCCATCGTTTCGGCCTCGCCCATTTCGGCGGAAAAGCCCAATCCGCAGATCCCCTTTCCAGTTCCCATGACCAATGCGGGACCGAAAGGACTTTCAAACCAGCCCCAGAAAATAGTCAGGCCCGCGCCGCCCTTTGCGTAATCACCTGGACTCATCGCTTCCCATCTCAGAAAAAGATCATGGAGCCTGCCAGATCCGCTCAGGCCCGAGCCGTGGGCGGTGTCCAGTGTGGTGAAGCGCTCATTTAGCAGCGCCTTGGCATGGCCCAGTGTGAGATATTGCTGGTAACGTTTGGGTGAGACGCCCACCCACCGCGAAAAGACGCGTTGGAAGTGCGCCGGGCTCATGTCCATCTCAGCCGCCAAGACCTCAAGTGAGAGCGGCTCATCGGCGCCATCGATAAGATCAATCGCCCGCCGCATAACGTTGAAATGGTATCTGGTATCATCTGTCTGCATCATGCGCCGAACCTAAGCCAGCCGGATGTATGGCGCGACCCGAAACCTGCGCTTTGCAGAGAGAGAAATCGAGGGATTGGCGGAGCGCCCTAGCCGGCCTTTTTGCGCCTGATCGGCTTTGATGTACGCCTCGCCTGCCGAGCTATACGGTCTTCCATCAACAAAACGCGCGCTTCTCCCTCATTCAGGATCGGACGGCAGGCGCTGGTTGCTGCAACGCACAGTTTTTTCGCAAGGCCAGTCGGCAGATCAAGCTGCACGTCTCCGACATCGCTCGGAAGGGTCGTGCCCATCCAGGACCCTTCGACCGAAGCGAGGTGATGTTCGATCAATGTAATGCGGGTGTAGGTTACAAAGCCTGCCCATTGCTGACGGAACCCCATCATACTGGCAGGGATCAATACCTCTTGAGAGCCGTGGTAGAGTTCGGCGCGAGTGGATGTGTATTGGATCAGTTGATTGGGTGACAGAACTACATCGTGGATCGGTAAGCCGCCGCCCAGCGATCCGGCTGCGATCCGCACCGGCATTACCGCAAGACGCTCATGCGGATCCGCAGGGCAAAGACGCATGCGGTCAAGCCACAGTATCGGCTGAAAGCCAGCGTCACGCGTCAGAACCTCGTCCTGAGAGTCAAGCCATTCGACCGGGATTTCACCGTTCCGCGTCACGATCATTGTGCCTGGCCCCAAACCTGAAGGCGCCGAAGATGAACCGTCATCCTCCATGAACTCTGGAACTTGGTCTTTCATCGGCACCATCAGAACTTGCACATCACTCGAGCGATGAAACGGCCAAATAGTCACCATTCTCTTTCCGTGGCCGTCGAAAACCGTTCAGATTTTAATGAGATTTCAGACGTCGCTTGCCCACCTCCGCGAAACCCAGCATATGGTCGCCATGGCAAAGCAGCTTGACTACCATACGATCCGCGAAATCTTCACGCGATTTCATGCCGCCGACCCCGAACCCGAAGGGGAACTGGAACATGTCAATGCCTACACCCTTGTCGTCGCGGTTGCCCTGTCCGCACAGGCCACGGATGTGGGCGTGAACAAGGCAACGCGCGCCCTTTTCAAGATCGCGGACACCCCACAAAAGATGCTGGATCTGGGAGAAGGTGGCCTGATAGAACATATCAAAAGCATCGGTCTTTACCGAAACAAGGCCAAGAACGTCATAAAGCTCAGCAGGATAATTGTCGAGGAGTACGGCGGTGAGGTTCCCAATTCCCGCGCAGCCCTTCAGTCGTTGCCGGGTGTCGGTCGCAAGACCGCAAATGTCGTTCTGAACATGTGGTGGCGTCAGCCCGCACAGGCCGTCGATACGCATATCTTTCGTCTGGGCAACCGAACCGGCATCGCACCGGGCAAAACCGTTGATGCGGTCGAGCGCGCCATCGAAGATCACATTCCTGCCGATTTTCAACTGCATGCGCATCACTGGATGATCCTGCATGGGCGTTATCACTGCAAAGCCCGCAAGCCTCTTTGTCCCACTTGCATTATCGAAGATCTCTGCCCGTTTGAGGAAAAAACCCAATGACACAATACGAAGTGGTCGGCATCGGCAACGCCGTCGTCGACGTAATCAGTCATGCCGATGACAGTTTTCTGGACATCATGGGCATCGAAAAAGGCATCATGCAACTGGTCGAGCGTGAACGGGCCGAGGTGCTTTATGCGGCCATGAACGACCGCACCCAGACACCGGGCGGATCGGTCGCCAACACGATTGCGGGGATCGGCGCCTTGGGTCTGCCAACCGCATTTATCGGTCGTGTCCACGACGATGCCTTAGGCCACTTTTATGCGAAATCGATGCAGGACGGTGGCACTGACTTCGTCAACGAACCCGTAGCGGGCGGAGATCTGCCGACCTCGCGTTCGATGATCTTTGTCTCGCCCGATGGTGAGCGGTCGATGAACACGTTTCTGGGCATTTCGACCGATCTGGGCCCGAGCGATGTGCCTGAAGCTGTGGCGCAGGCTGCGCGCATTATGTTTCTGGAGGGCTACCTGTTTGACAAGGACGCCGGGAAAGAAGCGTTTCTGCAAGCCTCACGCCTGACGCGGGCCGCGGGCGGGATGGCAGGCATCGCCATTTCGGATCCGTTTTGCGTGGAACGCCACCGAGCAGACTTCCTGCGCATGATCGGGGATGAACTGGACTATGTCATCGGCAACGAGGCCGAGATCAGATCGCTTTTTGAAACCGAAGACACAGAGCTTGCGATCAGCCAGACAGCTGAGATGTGCCCTATTGTCGTCTGTACGCGATCTGGTGACGGATGCAGCCTTATCCGCGAAGGCCAGCGCGTCGACGTGCCTGTCACACATGTTGTCCCGGTCGATGCTACCGGCGCCGGTGATCAATTCGCGGCGGGCTTTCTTTATGGGCTTGCAACAGGTCGCGATCTGGAGATCTGCGGGCGCATGGGTCATATCTGCGCGGGCGAAGTGATCAGCCATGTGGGCCCACGCCCACAGACCGATATCGCTGCGCTCTTCAAGAATGCAGGCCTTGCCTGATGCTGGGCGATGGCTATCACGACGTGCCCGACGGCAAGCTCGCGGTGGCTGTCACGCATCTGCAAATGCATAAACCGGCTCCTTTGCGCGGGGTCCCATTGCCCAAAGGATTGCAGTTCGAGACGCTTTGGAAAGACGTGGCCGAATATCGTGACCTTTTTAGACGGATCGGGGCGGACTGGCTTTGGTTCGGGCGGCTGAGACTGCCGGAACCGGAACTTGCGCGGATCATCACGGATCCCAAGGTGCAGCTTTACACGCTGATCAAGCATGATCGCCCCGAAGCATTGCTTGAGTTGGATTTTCGCAAAGATGGTGAATGCGAATTGGCCTATTTCGGGCTGACATCCGCGCTGATCGGATCGGGTGCGGGGGCGTATCTGATGGATCGCGCGATCGAGATCGCCTGGTTGGAAGAAATCACACGTTTTCACGTGCACACTTGCACGATCGACAGCCCTCAGGCCCTGCCCTTCTATATCCGCTCGGGCTTTGTTCCCTACAAGCGCCAGATCGAGATCGCTGACGACCCGCGATGCATAGGCCTGTTTCCCGCCGATGTTGCGGCACATGTTCCCATGATAAGACTTCAGAACAACGCCAACGATTGATAAAATGTGGGACGAAGAGCTTGCTAAGGGTGCGCACCTACCAACGTAAAGATAGCGAGTCTGAGCTTATCTGCCCGGGGCAAGATGTCATCTGAAACACGGCCTCGTGAATGAACCGGACGAGCGGGTAAGGTCGGTTTCCGCCATCTGGAGTTTCATTCGTGAGGGGTCGCTTGACGGGATCCGGTACCAGGCCCATGACCTATTGATTTCCGATTTAGGGCGTGATTCAAGGCAGACGGCCGCAGCTTCTAAAAAGACATCTCTCTTGCCGCAACGGTTTCCTTTCACGGCCATGTCCTCCGCAATCTGCCCGGTTCTTCGCTACTCGGTATGTCGGCGCGCTTGCCGGCGTCCCGCTCTGCCCGCTTGATCCAGGTATGGATCGTAGCGACACAGGACGCGAACTCGCGTGCAAGCTCCTCAACACTCGGACCGGTCCTGCGCAATTCGACGATCTGCTCCCGGAAAGCCGCCGGAGACGGGTTTCTTATTCGTGGCTTGTGCGTGGCATATGAACACCTTTCCACTTCAGTCAAAGGCCGTCCAAGAAACGAGGGGAGCTCCAAACTGAGGACAGGAACCGACTATCAGCCGATACCTGGATGGGTCTCTTTCAAGAAAAGGATTTATTCGCGATCGAGGGCGATCGCACCGCACCACGGGCCAAGGCAATTGACCGAGCGCTCCACAGCCCAAGCGAGCGTCAGCAAAACTTCCTCCGGCGTAGAGCATGGCCTGAAAACCGGGCCGGAATGGACATGATAGTATTGTCACATCTGATATCGTTTTCAATGCGTTGCAGCATCTGGTCTGCATCAAAGCTCTGACATCCGTTCACAACATACATCAGATCTCATTCATCCGTCTGAAGATATGCATCCATCATGCCCCTACACATGCAACCGAGTGCCGATGCCTGAACCGGGATCATGACGGCGATCGGAGCTGCCAGGTATCGCATCACAAATGCTCTCTGAAGCGTTCCAGCACCTTCTCGTAGACCGCTCGTTTGAATGGCACGATGCTTTCCACCAAATCGTCAGCAGGCAACCAACGCCAAGCCGAAAACTCTGGGTGTTCGGTCTTGATATCAACCTGATCGTCCGCGCCCTTGAAACGCATCAGGAACCACTTCTGTTCTTGCCCGCGATATCGGCCTTTCCAAAGCTGCGGGACAAGATCGGCGGGAAGGTCGTAGGGAATCCAGTCTTCCGTTTCGGCAATGATGTCGACCAGATCGGCTTCGACACCTGTCTCTTCCAACAATTCGCGGAGGGCTGCGTCCTGCGGCACCTCACCCTCGTCGACGCCCCCCTGCGGCATCTGCCAGGCGGCCTGAAACCGGTCGAGACGCTGACCGACAAATACATCACTTTCCGCATTGATCAGCATCACGCCGACACAAGGACGATAGGGCAGTTTTGCAATGTCTTCCGGGCTCATGATTGGTCTCCTTTCAGTTGTCCATAGCGTGACTGACGCCGCGTTGCACGTGACATACCCATAGCCGATCTGCGATCTATCTTTCTGCACATAGGGAGGATGTCATGATCGCGTACCCAAATATGCTTGCCCCGCTCGATCTGGGATTTACGACGCTGAAAAACCGCGTGCTCATGGGATCGATGCATACCGGTCTTGAAGAAACCAAGGACTGGAACCGTATTGCGGAGTTTTACGCCGAACGGGCCAGAGGGGAGGTCGCCCTGATCGTGACCGGCGGGATCGGACCAAACCTCGAAGGATCCGTTCTGCCGGGCGCAGCAATGATGACTACTGATGAGGATGTAGCGAACCACAAGGTCGTGACAGATCGCGTCCATGAAGCGGGGGGAAAGATCGCGATGCAGATCCTGCATGCCGGTCGCTACGCTTATGGCCCGATGTGTGTGGCCCCTTCACCGATCAAATCGCCAATCTCTCCCTTTCCGCCCAACGAACTTGATGAAGACGGGATCGAAAAACAGATCGCCGACATTGCCTCATGTGCCGCACGTGCGCGCGAGGCAGGCTACGATGGGATCGAGATCATGGGAAGCGAGGGGTATTTCCTCAACCAGTTCCTCGTTACCCACACCAACAAAAGGGAAGATCGTTGGGGCGGATCCTACGAAAACCGGATGCGGCTGCCCATGGAGGTCATCAAGCGTGTACGCGGTGCTGTGGGTGACGATTTTATCATCATCTATCGTCTGTCGATGATAGACTTGGTGCCAAATGGATCGACCCATGAAGAAGTCGTCGAACTGGCCAAGGAGGTCGAGAAAGCCGGTGCAACCATCATCAACACAGGCATCGGATGGCACGAGGCACGTGTACCGACCATCGCCACCTCTGTGCCGCGCGCAGCCTTTGCGTGGGTAACAAAAAAGCTGATGGGACAGGTGTCAATCCCGGTGATCACGTCGAACCGGATCAACACGCCGGAGGTTGCAGAAGAGGTGCTGTCAACAGGCTGTGCGGATATGGTTTCGATGGCGCGCCCGATGTTGGCTGATGCACATTTCGTCAAGAAGGCTATGGACGGCAAATCCAAGGAGATCGCACCCTGCATTGCCTGCAACCAGGCCTGTCTGGATCATACCTTCAGTGGAAAGATCTCGAGCTGTCTTGTGAACCCACGCGCCTGCCACGAGACTGAACTGGCCATTACACCTGCGGATATCAAAAAGAAAATCGCCGTTGTCGGTGCAGGGCCTGCGGGCCTTTCGACAGCAATCACCTGCGCGCAGCGTGGCCACAGCGTCACCATCTTCGACCGGGCCGGTGAAATCGGCGGCCAGTTGAACATGGCCAAGCAAGTGCCGGGCAAAGAAGAGTTTTGGGGCTTTGTCGATTGGTATCGCACCATGCTCGACACGCACCAGATCGCGCAGCGCTTGAACACCAACGTGACGGCGGTCGATCTTGAGGGCTATGACGAGGTAATCGTTGCCACCGGTGTCTTGCCACGTGATCCGGAAATCCCGGGGCAGGATGCAATCCATGTCCATTCCTACATTGATTTGCTGCGCGGCGATGCAAAGCCCGGCGAGAAAGTTGCCGTGATCGGCGCCGGTGGCATCGGTTTTGATGTGTCGGAGTACCTGGTGCACGAGGGCGAAAGCCCAACGGAAAATCTGCCCGAATGGATGGCGGAATGGGGCGTCGCGGATCCGGCGGAACACCGCGGTGGCTTGGCCCCTGAAGGCCCAAATCCTGAAACGCCATCACGACAGGTCACCCTTATTCAGCGCAAGGCCGAAAAGCACGGCAAGCGTTTGGGCAAAACAACCGGCTGGATTCATCGCGCCTCGCTCAAGATGAAGGACGTCGAATTTGTCGGCGGGGTGAATTACGAACGGATCGACAGCGACGGCTTGCATGTCAGCTTTGGCGAAGCCCGCGAGAATCCCAAGGTCATTCCGGCAGACGACATCATCCTGTGCGCAGGCCAAGTCCCGGAACGCAGCCTGGCTGATGCTTTGGAGGCCAAGGGCATCACACCACATGTGATCGGTGGCGCTGATGTGGCCGCAGAACTTGACGCAAAGCGTGCCATCGACCAAGGCACGCGGCTGGCCGCGACGCTCTGACCGGGGTTTTGACGGCGGGTTGACCTTTTGACGTAGGGTGAAAGTCCCAACCAGCGGGTTTTTGCCGTGTAATGGGGCGCAAAGGGCCAAAACTTCAGAGCCTTTGAGCCAAAAACGCTCCAATAGCTTGTTTTCAAAATGGAAAATAGGCCTCTGGGGCCTGCTTCGCCGTTTCGCAGCCCTGAACGATTGAGGCAAGCATCCTGATATTATCCATAAGCTGCCCTGATTGTGCCCAGATTGGTTGGAATAAAACATCAAGACTAAGACGTACTGAAAGGGTCGTGAATGGATCGCCTGACGGAAATGGAAGCCTTCGCGACGGTTGTCGACCAAGGTGGCTTCACGGATGCTGCCAAGAAGATGGGGATATCTAAATCCGCTGTCTCCAAACACGTCTCTTCATTGGAAGCGCGTCTTGGCGCACGTCTGTTAAACCGGACGACGCGCCGTGTGTCCCCGACTGAGATCGGCCTGGCTTATTATGACCGTGCGCGTCGCGTTTTGAATGACGCGGGCGAAGCGGATGCGCTTGTCACGTCGATGCAATCTGCGCCGTCTGGCCTGCTGCGTATCAGCGTTGCAACAGACTTCGGCGTCAACCATCTGTCACCGGTCTTGTCTCAGTTTCTGGCGGACTTCCCGGACATTACGGTCAACATGGTGCTGAACAATCGCTATGTTGAATTGATCTCGGAAGGGTTCGACATGGCCATTCGGATTGGTGAGCTTGAGGACAGCACGTTGCGTGCCCGCAAGTTGACCGAAACCAACAAGCGGATGATCGCAAGCCCTGCCTATTTCGCCAAGCACGGGCAACCCGAGAAGATCGACGATCTGAATGAACATAAGCTTCTGCACTATTCCAGCCACTCTTCGGGAAATGTCTGGAAGCTGACGGCACCCTCTGGCGAAAAACGCCAGGTGCGTACGGCCGGTTGGTTGTCCGTGAACGACGGACAATCGTTGCTGAATGCAGCTATCTCGGGTCTTGGCATCGCGTATCTGCCAAGCTTTCTTTACGCCGACGCGATGGAGCGCGGTCTGGTCGTGGATGCTATCCCCGATCTACCTGTCGAAACGCAAGGTATCTATGCTGTCTACCCGCCGGGCCGCTTCACGCAGCCCAAAGTGCGCGCATTCATCGACTTCCTTGTCCATGCATTCGCCGACAAGGGACCTTCTGACTGGTAAGATCACTCATCGTCAGCCAGTATCACCGCCTCGACCCGCCGGTTGGCCTCACGTCCGTCCGGCGTCAGGTTTGAAGCGCGTGGCGCAAGATACCCCATACCGCCAACCTCGATCTGCCTTGGATCGACGTCGTAGCGGTCGACCATCCGCTGTCTGACCGCCGCCGCGCGGCGGCGTGAAATGTCGATGTTTGCCTCCAGACGGCCAATCGAATCTGTATGGCCAACCAGTGCAATCCGAAGTGTTGGGCGGTCTTTCAGCACATCAGCAAGGGCCGAGAGTTGGGAGCTTTCGCTGTCAGCCAGCCTTACGGCACCAACGGCGAAGTCGAGACCCTCGAGAACAACATGTCCTTTCGAAAGGAGCCGCGCCCCCAGGGACGCATCTTCGCCCGGTATCGGTTCGGTTGGTGAAGACTCATCCGCTTCGGCGACACGCGGCTGCGCCGCGATCTTGCCGGCATGAATAATCTGCAGATGCGCCGCCGTTGCAGACGCGCTGGACAGAACCGTCACGATTTCTTTCGGAGCACCCCGCTCTCCCAGCGTGGCTGTGAGGTATCGGTAAGATCGGATATTCACGAACATCGCCGGGGCCGGAAGCGTTTCAACCTCGAATCGGAAATCAAAGCCGCCGCAGGTCGTTTGATCGCAGTCCAGTATGATTTCAAACCCGTCCTCGATCAATTGACGACGCAAGGGGGCGAGAACCTGAAGCGACGTCAGACCAGGGGAATCGATGCGCCACGCGGTGCGCCGCACCTCCCCTTCAACCATAACCCCGGTTAGATAACCGCCATCAAGAAAAGGGCTTGTCGGCGCAATGTAGCTGTCAAACACACTGTCCCGCGCTGCTGTCTGCGCAGCATTGGGCGGCAGCGTCAGATCGAGCGCTGCGACCTGACTGGCCCATAAGACCAATAGCGAAAGAAGGCCATCGGCCCTCATCTGGCCTGCGCATGATATTCAGCGTTGGGCAACATGGCCGAAGCGCTTGCCACCCTATTGGACATATTGAAGAAGGCCGCGACACTAATAATGTCCCATACATCGCGATCCGAGAAACCAACATCCCGGAGGGATTGGCGATCGACCTCTTCCACCCTGTGACTGGCTAAGGTGATCTGTTCGGCGAATAACAGCATCGCGTGTTGCTTCGGTGTCAGATCGGCGACGCGCCAGTTCATCACCATCTGTTCGCCCAAAACCGGATCGCCCGAGAGGGCTCGAACGGCCGCTCCGTGGGCAGTTAAGCAATAGTAACACTTGTTGATAGATGACACGGCGACCGCGATCATCTCGCGTTCCAACTTGGTAAGAGAGCTTTGGCCCAGCATCAGTTCATTGTACATCGCTGTGAAAGTGTTCAGCTTCTCAATGTCGAAGGCGTAGGCCTTCAGAACATTCGGGATCATGCCCAGTTTTTCAGTGCAGATGTCGAAGTACTTCTGCGTGTCGTGCGGCAGCGGGTCGACCATCGGCAGGTCTAGGGCGGTGGGCTGATCTGTCATGTCTGACCTTTCGTTTTGTGCCTATAGTGATAACGCCCGACCGCTTCAAAACCGAGCTTTGAATAAAGCGCATTTGCAGGCCCGTTTGCGAACGTGCAAAGCACGCTGACATGTGTCGCGCCCTGATCAGCCGCCCAGAAGGCCACCTTTCGCATCATCCATGCAGCCACACCTTGCCTGCGCTGAGATGAGAGAACTTCGACCGCATGCACCATACAGATCTGGTGATGGATTGCCGCGAACGCAACGCCAGCCGGTTTTTCGTTCCAACGGCTTAGAATCCCCGTTTTGTTTTCGGCGCGGGCCATGACCCGCAATCGGGCGGGGCCAATACCGCCTTTTGCCCAGATCTCTTTCATGATGGCCAAAGGCTCCCAGATCGAGAATGCCGTGACGGGCGGTATCGGTTGATCGGTCAGGTAGTCGATCGGCGCTGCGTACATTGCAACCGGATCAACGATCTCATAGCCCTTGTCTGCGAGCAGACAATCCATTGCGTCGTCGGTCTCCCGAAGCATGAAAAGCGGTGCTTGTCCCAAGCCCGCCATTCCATCTTCAGCCTCCGCGATATGCTCCGGTCTAACGGCGGCTATAGCCGTGGCTGCGGAAACGCGTTTCCCGCCGCAGTCGCCGTCCCGCAAGATCCAAGGGCCATGCGTCACTTGACGTCTGGCCGGCCAAGTGTTGTCGCACACCTCGTAAAGGGTCTGCGCTGTCGGGTTCACATCCCAAACTCCGCCGAAAGGGCCCGCAGTGCAGCAGCGACAAGGCCTGCATCCGTGCCGCGGATCACAACATTCGCCCCGAAAACACCGTCCTTCTGAAAGGGGTAAGAGCCAAAGCTGAGATCGGGATAGGTGGTCGCCAGCGCGCCCAATGGCCCGGCGATATCGCCCTCGCCCCGCTCAATGCGCAGTGTTTCCGAAATCAGCGGCGCGCCGCCCGTGAGCGTCGGCAAGACGGATGCGACCATCGCCTGAAAGATCGCGGGCACCCCAGCCATCACGTGGACATTGCGGAGGGAAAAACCGGGCGCTGCAGATACGGGGTTGTCAATCAGGTGCGCCCTCTCCGGAATCCGAGCCATACGCAGGCGTGCTGCGTTCAACTCAATACCGGATCTGTCGTAATGCTTCACCAGAAGAGCCCGTGCATCTTCGCGGACATCAATCGCCGTATCGAACGCCTTGGCCACGCAGTCAGCTGTGATGTCGTCATGTGTCGGGCCGATCCCGCCGGAGGTGAACACATGATCATACGAATCCGAAAGGGCACGCACGGCTGCAACGATGGCGCTTTCATCATCACTGACGACGCGCACTTCCTTAAGATCAATGCCTCGTTCCGTCAGTTGGCCGGCCAGATGGTGCATATTGGCGTCCCGTGTCCGGCCCGACAGGATTTCATCACCTATGACCAGCATCGCGGCGGTTGGGTTGGGCATGGTCTCTCCTTGAGAAGCAATCATTCACGGTATAGGCCCGCGCTCATGCGCTTTCAAACCGAACTTATCCCGGCCCGTCTGATCAAAAGATACAAACGCTTCCTTGCTGACTGTCAGCTCGAAGACGGTCGGGATGTGACGGCACATTGCGCCAATCCCGGCGCGATGACGGGGCTGGCAGAGCCTGGTATGAAAATCTGGTTGGAACCGAATGACGACCCGAAGAGAAAGCTGAAATTCGGCTGGCGTCTGGTGGAACATGAGGATGGGCATTTTGCAGGGGTCGACACCAGCCTGCCCAACAAGGTCCTGCGCACTGCCCTGCAAGAGCGGCTTGTCCCTGAACTTTCTGAATACAAGCATGTTCGACCTGAGGTTCGCTACGGAACGAGCAGTCGGGTCGATTTCCTTTTGACAGCAAGCAGCTTGCCCGATGCCTATGTTGAAGTGAAATCCGTCACGCTTTGCCGCCAGCCCGGTCTGGCAGAGTTTCCCGACAGCGTAACTGCTCGCGGTGCCAAGCATCTTGGCGAACTGGCAGAGATGGCAAGGCAAGGTCATAGAGCCGTTCTGCTTTACCTCGTTCAACGCACCAATTGTGATCGTCTTAGGATCGCGTCAGATATAGACCCGCACTATTCGGCAGCACACAAAGCGGCTGCAGATGCGGGCGTTGAAACTCTGATCTATGGAACAGCAATCACGCCGAAAGAGATAGCTGTTGGTACGTCAATAGAGCACGCCACTTGACTGCCACTGGCACTTTACAGGCTTGTGACTTAGATAGGGTCTAAGATCGCTTATGGAGCGTAACGTGAACAAGGAACCCAGAGGCCGTCTGACAAAAGACGGCATCAGATTGTATGAGCCAGCAGATTTCGCCGGTATGCACGCAGCAGGTGCGCTTGCTGCGCACATTCTTGACGCGATGTCAGACCACGTGTTCCCGGGGCAAACCACCGGCAAGATTGACGAAATCATCACGCAGATGGTGGAAGAGGCCGGGGCAACGTCGGCGACAATCGGATACAAAGGCTACAAGCACGCAAGTTGCATCAGCGTAAATCACGTTGTCTGCCATGGCATCCCTAGTGACAAGACATTGAAGGATGGCGATATCCTCAACATCGATGTCACTGTGATCGTAGACGGATGGTTTGGTGACACCTCGCGCATGTATGTGGCGGGGCGGCTGCCGCGCAAAGCAGAACGCCTGATCGAAGTGACACACGAGGCTTTGATGCGCGGGATCGAGGTTGTGAAACCTGGCAACACGTTCGGTGATATTGGCCACGCAATCCAAAGTTTTGTGGAAGGGCACCGAATGTCGGTCGTGCGCGATTTCTGCGGACATGGGCTGGGCCGCGTCTTTCACGCCCCGCCCAATGTCCTTCACTATGGCAAACCCAGTGCAGGTGCGATGCTGGAACCCGGCATGTTCTTCACGATTGAACCGATGGTCAATCTTGGTCGGCCGGAGACAAAAACGCTCGCCGATGACTGGACGGCCGTGACGCGTGACAAATCTCTGTCAGCCCAGTTCGAGCACTCAGTTGGCGTGACGGAGACGGGCGTTGAGATCTTTACCCTTTCGCGGAACGGCAAGTTTCACCCAACCTATTAGGAAGGTGCGGATAGCACGGTGATGTAGGTGTCACCGTAGCGACGGCGATCCTCCAGCATAAGGCCCTCCGGGACGGGCATTTCAGAGGCCTCTTCCCAAACGATCATCGCGTCTGGGGCCAACCACCCGCCTTCCAGAATTGCCCGAAGCGCTTTTTGTCCCAAATCCTTGCCATAAGGCGGATCCAGCAAGACCAGATCGAACGGGGCATTTGGCCATGACCCTAGCCGAGTGACGTCGTTGTGCATGATCTTCGCGCGGCCGTCAGCGCCAAGCAAACGGATATTTTCGGCCAGCAACTTCTGTGATTTACGGCCATTTTCGACAAAGACTGCCTCATCACCGCCGCGCGACAACGCCTCAAGACCCAAGGCGCCGGTGCCGGCAAAAAGGTCGAGGATGCGCATGCCTTCAAAGTCCAATCTGTGGCTGAGCATGCTGAAAAGACTTTCGCGAACCCTGTCGGAAGTCGGGCGCAGATGTGCATCCCTATCGCCTTTCCCGACCGGTGATAGGCGCCTACCCCGCCACTCGCCCGCAATGATCCTCAAGCGGTCAACAAGGTTTTGAGATTGGCGTCTGGATCGGCCACCAATTTCGGATCGGCAGATTTGCCCGCTTCGATCAAACGCTTGCCGATCATGTAGGCCCTCGGGTCATTCATGGCATCAACTGCAAGAAGATCGGCGCCCGCGTAGTACCAATAAGATCGCGCCGACCCTGCGTTGCGTGTCACGACGCGGTCATATCCCGTGTTCAAGCCTGCAATTTGCAACTTCACATCGTACTGATCGGACCAGAACCATGGCTTTGCGACGTATTCCACGCTCCCGCCCGCGATGTTCTCGGCGACCATTTCGGCCTGATCAATGGCATGCGGCACGCTTTCCAAGCGGATCCTCTGCCCACGATAAGGGAAAGAGGCGCAGTCTCCGGCCGCCCAGATATGTGGATCAGACGTGCGGCCATGCGCGTCCACCTTGATGCCATTTTCGATGTCGAGCCCCGCCCTGGCCCCAAGATGCGTCTTAGGGGCGACCCCGACACCGACGACAACAAAATCAACCTCGATTTCGGTTCCGTCAGCCAACCGCGCAGCGTATACGCTTTCGTCACCCAACAGCTGTTCCAGTCCGACGGCCGTACGAATGTCGACACCGTGACCAGTATGAAGATCGTGGAAAAACTTGCTTGTTTCAGGCGCGGCCACGCGTTGCAGAATTCTGTCTGCCATCTCGACAAGGGTAACGTGAAGGTCCCTTGTTGCAGCAACTGCCGCCGCCTCCAACCCGATGTAACCCCCCCCCACGATCAGGACGCGAGCACCCTTTCTAATCTCTGGCGCCATCGCATCAACATCGCCCAGATCACGCACCGTGAAGACGTTCTTCAGATTGCCGCCCATCGCAGCAGGTAACCGACGCGGATGTGAGCCGGTCGTCAGGACGAGATCGGTGTAGTCAATCGACCCGTCCGGCAGTTGCACAGATCGGTTGGCCGGATCGATCCCTTCCACCTTGGCATTCAAACGCAGATCAATGTCCTGGTCGACATAGAATGAAGCCGGTCTAAGAAAAAGCCGCTCAAGGGCCATTTCGCCAAGCAGATAGGCTTTGCTGAGAGGCGGACGCTGGTAGGGCGGAACGGGCTCGGCCCCGATCAAGGTGACGTCGCCCTGAAACCCTGACTGTCGCAGCTTGGCCGCGCAGGAAGACCCTGCCTGCCCAGCCCCGACAATCACGACATGCGCCATACTTGTCTTCCTTCTGTCTCGTCCATTGCAAGGCCGCACCCTATATCGCAGGTTACGCAAGACGCAATTCAGGAAAGGCCGCGATCATGGCAATCTCACAAGGCGATACGCTTCCTCAGGCAACGCTGGTTCATATAGGTAACGCCGGACCGGAGGAGGTTTCGCTGGCCGAAAAGACGAAAGGACGCAAAGTCGTGATCTTTGCCGTACCCGGCGCCTTCACCCCGACCTGTCATTCCGCACATATGCCCAGCTTTATCCGCACGAAAAACCAGTTCACCGAAAAAGGTGTGGATGAGATCATCTGCATTTCCGTCAACGATCCGTTTGTCCTGAAATCTTGGGGTGAAGCAACCGGTGCGACCGCTGCTGGCATCACTGTTCTAGGTGATCCGCAAAGTGCCTTTACGACCGCGATCGGCATGAACTTCGATGCGCCGCCGGTTGGGCTAATGGCCCGCTCAAAGCGTTATGCGATGCTTGTCGAGGACGGCACCGTGACACTGCTACAGGAAGAAGAAAATCCCGGCGTATGCGAAGTCTCGGGCGGAGAAGGCATGCTGGCGTCGATTACCTGAGACTGCCCAACGAGAAACGACAGGGGCGGGGCATATCGCCCCGCCTTCTTTTTATTCTGCCGATCCGATCGCGTTCAAGCCTTTGAGGATATCGATGGCGTAAGCCAGCTGGTAATCCTCTTCGCGCAACTCTGCCGCAGCTTCGGCTTTGGCGCGATCTTCCTCGATTTGCCGCACCTCGTCTTCGCTAAGCGAATCATTGTTGAGCCGACCGCGCAGATCTGCCTCTGACCGGGAACGGGCCGCCGAACGGGCTTCCTCCTCTTCCTCGGTTTCGACACGGCGACGCGGCTGTTCCACAACGATGTCGGGCGAAACGCCCAAAGCCTGGATCGAACGCCCAGATGGGGTGTAGTAGCGGGCCGTTGTCAGACGCATCGCCCCGTCACCACGAAGCGGCATGACTGTCTGAACAGATCCTTTGCCAAAGCTCTTGGTGCCGACAACGATGGCACGCCGATGGTCCTGCAAGGCACCCGCCACGATCTCTGAAGCGGAGGCAGAACCGCCATTGATCAGAACGACCATTGGCTTGCCCTCAGCCAGATCACCCGGCGTTGCGTTGAACCGATCACCGTCGGCGATATCACGACCGCGGGTGCTGACAATTTCGCCCTCTTCCAGAAACTGGTCCGACACGCGGATCGCCTGGGTCAGAAGGCCACCGGGATTGTTCCGAAGGTCGAGGACAAAGCCATCCACGTTCTCCATACCGCCAAGGGTTTCGACCTCGGCCTGAAGCTTTTCGATCAGGTTGGGCGTTGTTTTGTCGTTGAATGTCGTGATCCGCAGAACAACTGTTTCGCCCTGCGCCCGGGACCGCACTGCCTGCAATTCAATCGTGTCGCGGGTGATCGTGACATCGAACGGTTCCTGCTCACCTTCGCGCACCACCGTGATAATGATATCCGAACCGACCGGCCCACGCATCTTTGTGACAGCTTCATCCAGGGTCAGGCCCAGCATGCTTTCGCCGTCAACATGCGTGATAAAATCTCCCGCTTCGATTCCGGCATCATCTGCTGGCGTGCCGTCGATGGGTGAGACGACCTTCACGAAGCCCTCTTCCTGCGTGACTTCTATCCCCAGCCCGCCGAATTCACCGCGTGTCTGAACGCGCATCTGGGCCGCATCATCTGGCGACAGGTAGTTCGAATGCGGATCAAGCGAGGTGAGCATCCCGTCAATAGCAGCTTCGATCAGCTCATTTGCTTCAACCTCTTCCACGTATTGGGACCGGATGCGCTCAAAGATGTCACCAAAAAGATCCAACTGCTCGTAGACGCCGCTGTTTCGGGCGCTTTCCTGCGCCAGAAGAGGGCCAGCGATCTGCGTCGTGACCACGGCCCCGGCCAATGTACCGCCCAGTGCGGCCATCACGAATTTTTTCATTCGGTTATCCATTTCTGTCGGTGCAAACCCAACCTTACCCGTGTGATAGGCACATTATTCTTTAGTCTGTCTATATAGACTTGTTTGGTCGGGCGAGTAAAAGGCAGATCACCATAACTTGAAATCGGCAATTCGTCGCGTTATCGAGTTTGATTTCAGCGTTTATGTCAGCAAAGTGGTGCCGGTCATCTCGTCCGGTTTCGGCAGGCCCATCAAGCCAAGTACTGTTGGCGCCAGATCGGCCAGCCGTCCGCAGCGCATTTTCCCCGTGGCCCCGACGACAATGACTGGGACCAGATTGAGTGTATGAGCTGTGTGAGCACCGCCCGTTTCCAGATCGATCATCGTTTCGCAATTGCCGTGATCAGCCGTGACAATCATGGCACCACCAACAGCCTCAAGTGCCGCCAAGGCCAACCCCAGCCCGTGATCAACCGCTTCACAAGCGGTGATGGCCGCATCAAGATCGCCGGTATGCCCGATCATGTCTGGGTTGGCATAGTTGACCACGATGAGATCGTAGCGTTCGTTGATGGCCCGGACCAAAGCGTCAGTTACCTCCGAGGATGACATTTCGGGCTGCAAGTCATAGGTGGGCACATCGGGTGATTTGGGCATGTGTCGGTCCTCACCCTTGCTTGGGATTTCGGCCCCGCCGTTGAGGAAGAATGTCACATGAGGATACTTCTCGGTCTCTGCCAGGCGAAACTGACGTAACCCTTGTTTGGCCACCCATTCCCCCAATGTATTGACGATCGTCGGCTTGGGATAAACCGTCTCCATATAGAGGTTATGATGGTCTGAGTACTCAGCCATGCCAAGGACACCAGCCCAATCGGGGCGTCGGCCGGGATTGAAGGCGTTGAACTTAGGATCCGCAAGGGCAGCCATGATCTCCCTTGCGCGATCGGCACGAAAGTTCAGACAGAAGATGCCATCTCCATCCTGCACGCCCGAATAGCCTTCGATCACCGATGGCTCGATGAATTCGTCGGTCTTTCCGTCGGCAGCAGTGGTATCAAGTACCGTCTGCGGCTGCGCCCGACGCACGCCGTCAGCATGTAATATCGCGCGTGCGGCTTTTTCGACGCGATCCCACCGGTTGTCCCGGTCCATGGCATAATAGCGCCCTGAAACCGATGCGATGCCCGCCTCCACAGGCAATGCGTTCTGAAGTTTTTCGAGGTACTTCGCTGCAGATACGGGTGCGACATCACGCCCGTCAGTCAGGGCATGGATGTGAACTCTCAGTCCTGCATCTGCACAGGCTTTGGCGGCAGCGATCATATGAGACAGATGCCCGTGCACACCCCCATCCGACATTAAGCCCAGAAGATGCGCAGCGCCGCCCTTCGTCTTGATAGCTTCTATCCAAGAGAGCAACGCCTCGTTGTCGAAAAAGCTACCGTCCTCAATCGCCAGATCAATCCGGCCCAAATCCATGGCGACGACCCGCCCTGCGCCGATATTGGTGTGGCCGACCTCTGAATTGCCCATTTGTCCTTTGGGCAACCCGGCGTCCGGACCATGCGTGATAAGCGTCGCATTCGGGCAGGTTGCCATCAGATGATCGAAGTTGGGCGTGTGGGCTAAGGCTGGCGCGTTTCCAGCGGTCTCCTCGCGCAGACCCCATCCGTCAAGGATGCAAAGAACGACGGGTTTTGGATGCGTCATGGCGCTGCCTTTATCTGCTTCGCCGCGCTTCTATCGCGATGGCAGCAAGATTTGAAGCAGCGCATCAATGCGCCGGAGTTTAACCCTTCATGGAGTCCCAGAAGCTTTTCACCGAAGAAAAGAACGAACTCGATTCAGGGTTGTTCTCTTCCGAAAGATCCTCGAACTCCCGGAGCAGTTCTTTCTGGCGCGCCGTCAGATTGACGGGTGTCTCGACAGCCAATTCAATGAACATGTCACCTGTTCCGCCGCCCCTGAGGGCCGGCATACCTTTGCCACGCAACCGCATCTGCCGACCGGATTGCGAACCGCTGGGGATCTGAACGCGACCGCGTCCCCCGTCGATCGTTGGAACTTCGATGCTGCCGCCGAGAGCAGCCGTACCCATCGATACAGGCACGCGGCAAAAGAGATTTGTTCCATCACGTTCGAACAATTGGTGTTCTGTAACCTCGATGAAGATATACAGGTCACCCGTCGGCCCACCACGCACACCCGCTTCGCCTTCGCCGGCAAGACGGATCCGCGTACCAGTCTCTACTCCAGCGGGGATGTTGACCGACAGTGCCTTTTCCTTTTCGACGCGTCCGGTTCCGCCGCAGACCTTGCAGGGGTTCTTGATGATCTGACCCAGGCCGTTACAGGTCGGGCAGGTGCGTTCTACGGTGAAAAAGCCCTGCTGCGCGCGGACCTTGCCCATACCGGAACAGGTCGGACAGGTCGTCGGCTCCGCCCCACCTTCCGCACCCGAGCCGTTGCATGATCCGCATAACACGGATGTCGGAATGGTAATCGTCTTTTGCTGACCCGCATAAGCCTCTTCCAGGCTTACACGCAGATTATAGCGCAGGTCGGATCCGCGCGCGGCCCTCTGGCGCCCGCCACCGCGCCCGCCCATGAAATCACCGAAGAGGTCATCAAACACGTCCGAAAAAGCCGAGCCGAAATCGCCTTGGCCGCCGAAGCCGCCACCAGGTCGACCGCCGCCGCCCATGCCGCCTTCGAATGCGGCGTGGCCGTAGCGATCATATGCGGCCTTCTTGTCCGTGTCCTTTAAAACTTCGTAGGCCTCATTGGCCTCTTTGAACTGCGCCTCGGACGCCGGATTATCGGCATTTCGGTCTGGATGAAGCTCTTTCGCCTTGCGACGATAGGCTTTCTTTATTTCGTCAGAAGATGCGCCTTTGGCAACGCCAAGCACATCATAATAGTCGCGTTTGGCCATCTGTCAGCCTCCTGTCCGGAACGTCACGGGCCGGCCCACGGCAGGACCGGCCCGATGATTGGTTCCGCTGCGCGGATCACGCGCGCTTGTTGTCGTCCAGATCTTCGAACTCGGCGTCCACAATATCGTCATCGCCATCGCGTGGGTCGTCTGCTGCCGTAGGCTCTTCCTCGGCGTCTTCCTGAGACGCCTTATAGATCGCCTCGCCCAGCTTCATGGCCGCTTCAGTCACGTTCTGGATGCCAGACTTGATCTTATCTGCGTTCTCGGTCTCAAGCTCGTCCTTAAGCGCCGCAATGGCCAGTTCGATAGCTTCGATCGTTGTCGGATCCACCTTGTCGGAATGCTCTTCCATCGACTTCTCGGTCGAATGGATCAAGCTTTCCGCCTGGTTCTTGGCCTCAACCAATTCTTTGCGCGCCTTGTCCGCTTCGGCGTTTTCCTCGGCGTCCTTGACCATCTGTTCGATGTCGTCATCAGACAAGCCACCAGAGGCCTGGATCGTGATCTTCTGTTCTTTACCGGTGCCCTTGTCCATGGCACCGACAGACACAATGCCGTTGGCATCGATATCGAATGTCACTTCGATCTGTGGCATACCGCGTGGCGCGGGCGGGATGTTTTCAAGATTAAAGGCCCCCAGCAGCTTGTTGTCCGAGGCCATCTCACGCTCTCCCTGGAAAACACGGATGGTCACAGCATTCTGGTTGTCTTCGGCCGTCGAGAAGATCTGCGACTTCTTTGTAGGGATCGTCGTGTTGCGGTCGATCAAGCGGGTGAAAACTCCGCCGAGCGTTTCGATACCAAGCGACAGAGGTGTGACATCCAGCAGAACGACGTCTTTCACATCGCCTTGCAGAACGCCTGCCTGAATGGCGGCACCCATCGCCACGACTTCATCCGGGTTCACACCCTTATGAGGTTCTTTCCCAAAGAATTTGGTGACCTCTTCGACAACCTTGGGCATCCGCGTCATACCGCCGACGAGGACGACCTCATCAATGTCAGAGGCCGAAAGACCCGCGTCTTTCAGTGCAGCCTGGCAGGGTTTCATCGATGATTTGATCAGATCGCCGACAAGCGATTCAAGCTTGGCCCGCGTCAGCTTCATGACCATGTGAAGCGGCTGACCACCATTGGGGTCCATCGAGATGAACGGCTGGTTGATCTCTGTCTGGCTAGAGGATGACAATTCGATCTTGGCTTTTTCGGCAGCTTCCTTGAGGCGCTGCAAAGCCATCTTGTCCTTGGTCAGATCGACGCCGTTTTCCTTTTTGAACTCATCCGCGAGGTAGTTCACGACGCGCATGTCAAAGTCTTCACCGCCCAAGAATGTGTCACCATTTGTGGATTTCACTTCAAAAAGGCCGTCGTCAATCTCGAGAATGGTGACATCGAATGTACCACCTCCAAGGTCATAGACTGCAATGGTCTGAGTGTTTTCCTTGTCGAGACCGTAGGCCAACGCGGCGGCAGTCGGTTCGTTGATGATCCGCAGCACTTCGAGACCGGCAATCTTACCGGCGTCTTTCGTGGCCTGACGTTGTGCGTCGTTGAAGTAGGCGGGTACGGTGATGACGGCTTGCGTCACATCTTCGCCAAGATAGCTTTCTGCCGTCTCTTTCATCTTCCCAAGGATGAAGGCTGAAATCTGGCTCGGCGAATATTCTTCACCTTTTGATTCGACCCACGCATCCCCATTGCCGCCGTCGATGACCGCGAATGGGAGATTCTTTTTATCCTTGGCCAGATCCGCATCATCGAACCGGCGGCCGATCAGCCGCTTTACCCCAAAGATCGTGTTGTCAGGATTGGTGACAGCCTGACGCTTGGCCGGCTGGCCAACAAGACGTTCGCTGTCCGTAAAGGCTACAATAGACGGTGTCGTCCGCGCACCTTCCGAGTTTTCGATGACACGTGGCTGGCTGCCATCCATAATAGCGATGCAGCTGTTTGTCGTGCCAAGGTCAATACCGATGACTTTTGCCATATTTTTTGATCCCTCATTGAGTTCAAGGCGATGTCCCGAGACCACGACCCATTTCGGCATCGCAGCCACGATTTCTGCGCGGAGACCCCGCGCTTCGGAGGGTATATAAGGAGCACGCGCGAACCCTGCAACCATTGCGTTACGTCGCAATCTCGCAAAAAATCAGCTAATGAAACGTAAACAAATGCCAGACTTTACGGTTCGGGGCTTCAAGGTCTACAAGGCCTTTCTGAGCCAGCAGGCGCAGGCCGCGCTTCTGGATCAAATCAGAGAGGTCGCGCGTGTCGCGCCTCCGTTCTCGCCGCAGACACCTTATGGCAAACCTATGTCCGTCAAGATGACTTCAGCCGGGCAATTCGGCTGGTTCTCCGACAAAAGCGGTTATCGCTATGTCGAAATGCATCCCCAGGGAGCGCCTTGGCCAGCGATACCTGACGCCGTCATGCGCATATGGCAAAGCGTTTCAGGCGTGGACCGCCAACCCGATTGCTGCTTGATCAACTATTATGGCGAAGGCGCCAGAATGGGCATGCACCAAGACAAGGACGAAGCCGATTTTCAGTGGCCTGTCGTCTCCGTTTCCCTGGGCGATGAGGGTCTGTTCCGGATCGGCAATACGACGCGGGGCGGAAAGACCGAATCTCTCTGGCTGCACTCGGGCGATGTCGTCGTGATGGGCGGCGCTGCAAGACTGACCTATCACGGCGTGGACAAGATCAGGTTTGGCTCATCTAGTCTTTTGCCAAAAGGCGGGCGCATCAACCTGACATTGCGGGTCGTGGAATAGCTTTCGGTAACGCTAGCGGCGGGCGTTCCAACTGGCGGAAGCATGTTTGCGGGTGAAGAATTCGGCCATCAAACCTATCATCAGAACGGTGATGCCAAAGCTAAATGCATATTCCCACGAAGTTGCTCGCGGGTAGTAGTTCAGGAAGGCGTAGCCGCGCGCTTGATCAATGGCATGAAACAGCGGGTTCCAATCGAACATGGCAAGCATGAAAGCAGGCAAGGTATTTGCGACGAACATCTTGCCTGACGCAATCATGTTGGCCCGCTGATAAACTGACGAAATGATCGTGACCGCGTCCGGGAACCACGGCTGGATCGCCAAGAAGACAACACCAATTGCGGCCCCCGTGAACCACGCCAAAAGAAACATACCAAACGCACCAATCGGGTCGTGGAGCGTGATCGGCGTGACCCCGACATGATAAATGAACAGAATCGCGAGCATTGACAGCACCTGCGTGTAAAGCGCCCCAACAGCTGCAGAGATGATCGACACCAAAGTATTCAGAGGCGCATGCAACATCATCGGGCTGGCCGGACCTTCCGACTTCACGATCGCAGCGATCGTTCTGACATGCGTCAGGTAAAGGAAGACGCCACTCATGATGTAAAGCAGGAAGTCCCCGCGGATCGCGCCCCCGCGCATGCCCAATACCGTAAAAAGCACGTAGAAAGCGGCGACAAAGACGATGGCCTGCACCATCGTCATGCCGATCGCCATAAAAGCATTGCTGTGTGTTTTGCGAATGCTTCGTACGATCGAATGGTAGATCACCTCGCTCATCGCGAAGGCCGATCCGATCTGGCTCTGCGGTTTGCGAACGGTCTGCACGGGGCTGTCCTTAGATCAGGGATCGGCTGAAAGTCGCAAGGAATGATTGCCGATCCGTTAGCAGCAGATCATAAGACCGACGAGTTTCAGTATCAACATTCGAGGATCGGAGACGCTCTTGGACCATGATCGCCTTCTTACCGTCATGCGCCGCCTCTCGATTGAGGCCGGTGCCACTATCATGGACATCTACAATTCAGATGATTTTGACGTGCGTGCAAAATCCGACGACAGCCCGGTGACTGCAGCCGACGAAGCGGCAGACGCTCTGATTTCTGCGGGCCTGCGGGCCGAGTTCCCAGATGTCGTTCTCGTGACGGAGGAGCAAGCCGCGACACACTCTGCCTCAGCTGACACATTCCTGATCGTCGACCCATTGGATGGCACAAAGGAGTTCGTGCACCGACGCGGCGATTTCACGGTCAACATCGCCCTTGTGGAAAAAGGCGTTCCGACGCGCGGCGTGGTCTATGCACCTGCGAAAGGGCGTATGTTCTTCACGCAGGCGGACGGCACATCGGTCGAAGAAACCGGGGCCTTTGATCCCGACCATGTCGGCTCGACAAAGGACATCAAAGTCTCAAATAGCGACAACGGTGACCTCATGGTCGTCGCCTCGAAATCACACCGCGACGAGGCCACCGATGCCTATATCGGACAGTATAATGTAAAGGACATGACCAGCGCGGGATCATCGCTCAAATTCTGTCTTGTGGCGACAGGCGAAGCCGATCTCTACCCGCGTTTGGGACGCACGATGGAATGGGATACAGCCGCAGGGCATGCCGTCCTCGTCGGCGCCGGCGGGAAGGTTGTGCGGTTTGATGATCACGAGCCCTTAGCCTACGGCAAGACGGGATATGCCAATCCGTTCTTCATCGCACACGCCCCCGGGGTCAAGCTTAAGCCCGCCTGATGTCCGTCGCGATAATCATTCCGGCACGCTATGCATCATCCCGATATCCTGGCAAGCCGCTGGTTTCGCTCAAAGGTGCCGATGGAACGGCCCGCACCCTGATCGAGCGAAGCTGGCGCGCTGCAAAAGAGGTTCAAGGCGTCGACAGGATTGTCGTGGCAACAGATGACATGCGGATCGCAGACGCGTCAGAAGCCTTTGGCGCCGAGGTGGTCATGACGTCCGAAGCATGCCGCAATGGCACAGAACGCTGCGCAGAAGCCCATGACACCCTCGGCGGTGATTTTGAGATCATCGTGAACCTTCAGGGGGATGCGCCTCTAACACCGCCGTGGTTTCTTGAAGATTTGATCAGCGGTCTGCAGGATGCGCCGGATGCCGATATAGCGACACCAGTCCTGCGATGTGATGGCGCCACGCTGAACAGCTTTTTGGAGGATCGGAAAGCTGGGCGAGTGGGCGGCACGACAGCCGTATTCGACGCGGACAGACAGGCGCTCTATTTCTCGAAGGAAGTCGTTCCTTTCATATCGCAGAATTATGCGGATGATTCGGAAACGCCTGTATACCATCACGTCGGGGTTTACGCATATCGCGCCGATGCCCTTGCAGCTTATGCGTCATGGCCCGAAGGTCCACTTGAGTTGCTGGAAGGCCTGGAACAATTGCGTTTTCTTGAACAGGGGCGATCCATTCTTTGCGTCGAAGTCGCAGCCCGCGGGCGCCAGTTCTGGGAGCTTAACAACCCCGAGGATGTTCCTCGAATCGAGGCGATGATGCTGCGTATGCAAATGCGCTGAATAATACGGCAACCAGAATACGGTGCCGTTTTGCGGAAATTCACTTATAGCGTGTGATCTGCTTGAAAAATGATCCTAGGCGGGAATTTGCTTGCCCGAAGCAACGCACAAAATAGTGTCTTGGGCGCAATGAGCGCACAGATGATAGGCAAAAAATAGCTCAGGAATTCTATTATTATTCAATATTTTAAAGAGTTCATGCGCAAAACTTGATCGCGATTTTCGAGTTTTGCGCGGCTTCGCGCAGCAGGTCGCTGGTTCATGATCAATACGTTTACCGAAACAGTCCAACTGGCTAAGCGTTCACACAAGTAAGCAAAACATGACTTGTCACCGGACGATCAAGCGAACAAAACTACGAGTATTAAGGTTAAAATTTAACTCGAAACTTACGTTTGACATGATTTGTCCAAAATTTGATGGCTAGAAGCCGACAAGGGACCAAGTTGGTCCCGCGCGTACGAGGAAAGACGATGCCCCATAGAGTTACAAAGGCCATTTTCCCAGTTGCAGGACTGGGAACACGATTTCTACCGGCGACGAAATCTGTACCAAAAGAAATCATGACCCTCGTCGATCGCCCTTTGATCCAATACGCGATTGATGAAGCGCGTGAGGCTGGCATCAAAGAATTCATCTTTGTCACCTCGCGCGGCAAAGGCGCTTTGGAAGACTATTTCGATCATGCTCCAACGCTCGAACAGGAGTTGCGGAAGAAGGGCAAAGACGATCTGCTCGATATTCTTAAGACAACCAACATGGACAGCGGCGAGATCGCCTACATCCGCCAGCACAAGGCCCTTGGCCTTGGGCACGCGGTGTGGTGCGCGCGCCGTCTGATCGGCAATGAACCATTTGCGGTAATCTTGCCAGACGATGTGATCGCAGCCGAGACGTCCTGCCTGAAACAGATGGTTGATGCTTATGCTGAGACGGGCGGTAACATGGTCGCAGCGATGGAAGTGCCACCCGAAAAGGCAAGCTCTTACGGTGTTCTCGACGTGGCTGACGACATGGGTCACATGGTGTCGATCAAAGGCATGGTCGAGAAACCCGCACCTGGTACGGCACCGTCCAACCTTGCGGTGATCGGTCGCTATATTCTGTCACCGAATGTTTTGACAAATCTCAACAAACTGGAAAGCGGCGCTGGCGGGGAAATCCAGTTAACTGACGCGATCGCCGATGAGCTTCAGCAGGAAAATGCGGTCTACGGTTACCGTTTCCGCGGGCAGCGTTTCGACTGCGGCTCCAAGTCTGGTTTCCTGCAAGCCACCGTTGCTTTCGGTCTTGCCCGTGAAGAGTTGCGCGATGATCTTTCCGCCTATATCCGTGATATCGTAAAGATGGAAAACGCGGCCGAATAAATCCGGCCGGAAAGGCAACGCGGATTGACCAATGTTCTGGTAACAGGCGGCGCGGGCTATATCGGTTCGCACGCCTGCAAGGCGCTTAAAGCTGCGGGCCATATACCTATAACTTACGATAACCTCGTAACCGGCTGGCAGGACGCCGTGAAATTTGGGCCTTTCGAAAAGGGTGATCTGCTGGATCGACCAAGGCTCGATGAGGTTTTCGCAAAGCATCAGCCAAACGCCGTGATGCACTTTGCAGCACTCAGCCAGGTCGGCGAGAGCATGAAAGAGCCTGCAAAGTACTGGCGTAACAACGTGTCAGGCAGCCTCAATCTAATCGAAGCTGCCGTGGCTGCGGGCTGCCTCGACTTTGTGTTCTCGTCGACCTGCGCGACCTACGGCGACCAGGATGGCGTGACGCTCAATGAAGAAAACGTGCAGCATCCAATCAACGCATACGGCGCATCGAAGCGGGCGATCGAGGATATGCTGCGCGATTTCGAAGCGGCTTATGGGTTACGACATGTCGTATTCCGCTATTTCAACGTAGCCGGCGCGGACCCGGAAGGCGAGGTGGGCGAATTCCATAGGCCCGAAACCCATCTGGTTCCCCTGATGCTGGACGCAATCGACGGCAAGCGGGATGCTTTGACGATTTACGGTACAGATTACGACACGCCAGACGGCACCTGCATCAGGGACTACGTGCATGTCTGCGATCTGGTCGATGCGCATGTGCTGGGTATTCGTTGGCTTGCGGATGGCAAGGGCAGCCGCGTCTTCAACCTCGGTACCGGCAGCGGGTTTTCTGTTCGTGAAGTGATTGATCACTCTCGCAACGTCACCAACCGGAACGTGCCGTTTAACGAAGGCGCCCGACGTCCCGGCGATTGCACACGGCTGGTGTCAGGCTCAGACCGCGCGGCTGAAGAGCTGGGTTGGCGGCCCACCCGTTCGACGCTTCAGACCATGATCACCGATGCATGGAGATGGCACCAGACGGGCCATTACGACCGCTGAAGGGCGACGACGGATCTCTGCCGCTTCCCGCGATCAGCCCTTGGATCGCCTACAAACTCCGCTGGAAACGACGGCGCCTTCTATGGCGCTGCCTCAAGAGCCGTCATGATCTAACGCTTTGCGCCGATAGGACGCAAAACATCCAACCGGGCAATGTGCTTTTGATCGCGACCTTACGGAACGAGACGCTGCGCCTTCCGCATTTCATGCGCCATTATCGTGATCTTGGGGTCGGGCACTTCCTCCTGATCGACAATGACAGCGATGATGGCAGTCGAGAGTTTTTGTCCGATCAGCCCGACGTGTCCCTGTGGACCACCAAATCCAGTTATCGCGCATCTCGTTTTGGCGTAGACTGGGCCGGTTGGTTGCGCATTCGCTATGGTCACGGCCATTGGTGCCTGACCGTCGATGTGGATGAGCTTCTGATTTACTCCGGCATGGATCACCTCAACCTGAGCGATCTGAGCAGGCGTTTGGATGCGCGCGGCATGGCTGGTTTTGGTGCACTCATGATCGAGCTTTTTCCGAAGGGGCCCGTCGGCGCGGCCGCTTATAGCCCTGCTCAGGAACCCACAGAAGTGCTTAGCTGGTTTGACAGTGCGGGTTATCGGAGCAAACGCCAGTATCCCATGGGCAATCTTTGGGTGCAGGGTGGACCACGCGACAGATCATTTTTTTTGAACGATCCGCGTCGCGCCCCAACGCTCAACAAGATTCCCTTCGTGCGGTGGAACCGCCGCATAGCCTATGTCAACTCCACCCACAGCCTTTTGCCACGATCGTTGAATACACTTTATGATGGGCCGGGCGACGAACGACCGCATGGAGCGCTTCTGCACACGAAGTTTCTTGCGGATGTGGTCGAACGCGCCAAAGTGGAAAAAACACGGAAGGAGCATTTCCACAGTCCGGACGCGTTTGCGAATTACTACGATCAGCTTCAGGCAAACCCGGATTTCTGGCACGGTCAGGCAACACGATACGAAAGTGTTGATCAGCTTGCCGCGCTCGGGCTCGCCGGGCCCGAAGCTTAGTATCACCCCCGAAATTGTTAACGTCTTCTAAACACGTTGATTTTTAGAAGACGTATGTGACATGCTGCTGGTCAGGTCGGGCAAGGTCAAGACGAACGCTTCTCGAAAGCGTCCACCAACTGAGGACTGAGACAAGCCGTGGGGCTTTGGGATTCTTATCGAATGCGATTGCGGCGCAAGCGCCGTCTTGTTCGCGCGGCCCGCAAGTCTTCGGACCTGCGCCCGGTTCATGACCGAACCAACCGAATCGCAGCACGCGATATCCTTCTCATTGGCACCATCCGAAACGAGGCCATTCGCCTCCCTTACTTCTTTGACTATTACCGCGATCGCGGCGTGAACCACTTTCTGATTGTGGACAATGACAGCACTGACGGCACGGCAGAGTTCTTAGCGCAGCAGCCTGACACTTCGGTTTGGCACAGTTCGGTGAGCTACCAACGGGCAACATATGGTGTTGATTGGACAAACGCGCTTCTGCGCAAATATGCGGGCGGACACTGGATCCTTGCAGTCGATCCCGACGAATTCTTCATCTATCCATTCTGCGACACGCGCTCGATCCGCGCGCTGACCGATTGGCTGGACAATTCGGCGATCCGCAGTTTCGGCGCGATGTTGCTGGATGTCTATCCCAAGGGCCGGATTGATGCCGTACCTTATAGATCAGGCCAGGACCCGTTGGAGATCGCCTGTTGGTTTGACAGCGGCAACTACACGATCAAGCGCAATCCGACATATGGCAATCTCTGGATTCAAGGCGGTCCCCGTGCACGTGCGTTCTTTTCGGAAGCGCCCGAAAAGGCGCCTGCCCTCAACAAGATCCCGCTGGTGAAGTGGGATCGGCGCTTTGCCTACGTTCAGTCGACGCACATGCTTCTGCCGCGCGGTCTGAACCAAGTTTACGACGAATGGGGGGGGGAGAAGGCCAGCGGCGTCTTGATGCACACCAAGTTCCTCAGCACCTTTACGGAAAAGGCCGACGAAGAGTTGATCCGCCGCGAACATTACGGGCAGTCTATCGAATACAAGGCCTATGCCGGGACTCTCAAATCCAACCCAGACCTTTGGTGCAAATGGTCGGAAAGATACATCAACTGGCGACAGCTTGAGATTTTTGGCCTTATGTCAAAAGGCAATTGGGCATGAGTGTCGGAATCGTCCTTCTGGTCCATATGGCGCTTGACCGGGCGGAGCAAGTCGCGCGTTTCTGGGCCAAAGCCGGTTGCCCGGTCGTCATTCACGTGGACAGATGCGTTTCGAAAACAGACTACAACCAGTTTGTCAGCAACGTCTCGGATATCCCAGAGATCGACTTTTCGCGGCGTTTCCGCTGTGAATGGGGCACTTGGGGCATCGTGGCGGCAACGCGGACGGCCTCTGCCCAGATGCTTGATCGCTACGCACATGTCCGCCATGTCTACCTCGCTTCAGGGGCCTGCCTGCCGCTCAGGCCAGTGGAACAGCTTCAAAGCTACCTCGATAACAACCCACGAACGGACTTCATCGAAAGTGTCACGACGGCAGATGTGCCGTGGACCATCGGCGGTCTCGATATCGAACGCTTCAACTTTAGTTTCCCATTCGCATGGAAAAGCCAGCGGTTTCTGTTTGATCGATATGTCGCCTTGCAACGTAAAATGGGACGACGGCGCAAGATACCCGAAGGACTTGTTCCGCACATGGGAAGTCAATGGTGGTGTCTGACTCGCCAGACCCTTTCCTCTATCCTGAACGATCCGCAACAGCGCGAGATCAATAGGTACTTTCGGCGGGTCTGGATCCCCGACGAAAGCTACTTTCAGACAATGGTGCGCCGCCATTCAGAACAGATCGAAAGCAGATCGCTTACGCTGAGCAAGTTCGATTTTCAGGGCAAACCACACATCTTTTATGATGATCACCTTCAATTGCTGCGCCGATCGGATTGTTTTGTCGCACGCAAGATATGGCCTCATGCCGACAGGCTTTATCATGAATTCCTGTCTGACCGCGCCGTCGAGGCGCATCAGACAGAACCAAGTCCGGGCAAGATCGATCGCGTCTTTTCCAAAGCGGTCGAGCGGCGCACAAGAGGCCGACCAGGCCTATACATGCACAGCCGATTTCCCCGGGAAGACTGGGAGAACGGGATTACGGCCGAACCCTTTACGGTCTTTCAGGGCTTTTCAGAGCTCTTCGAGGATTTCGAAAACTGGCTGTCGCAAACCATCGGTCATCCGGTGCACGGGCATCTTTTTGCAAAGGATCGTGTGCATTTCGCAGATGGCCAAAACAGTCTGAATGGTGCGTTGACCGACAGCGCCACCTTGCGGGACTACGACCCGACCGGTTTCTTGACGAATCTCATATGGAACACGCGCGGAGAGCAGCAATGCTTTCAATTCGGCCCAAATGACAACCAGGCCGTAAACTGGCGCATTGCAAAAGATCCAAACGCGACCGTATGGATCATCTCGGGCGCATGGGCGGTGCCATTGTTCAGGTCGGGACAGAATTTCGGAGACGTCCGGAAAGAGGCTGCCCGACTGCAGCGCATCGAAAGTGCGCATATCGACGTCTTACAGTCACTGTGGACAAAGGCGCGGGTGCGGATCTGGACTCTTGCAGATTTCGTCGAAAATCCGATGGAGCCGTTGCAACTGATCCTCGATGATATCGGGCCTATGTCGGACCACCGGCTGTCCGAAGCGCCGAAGATGGTCAATCTTAGAGGGTTCGGACAATTCCTGCAGAATCTGAAAAATCAGGGCATGCAGCCCTACCTCATGGGAGATTTCCCAATACATCAATTGCCCGAACTCGACATGCAGGAACCCACGCGCCCCTATCTGGTCAAGTAAGGGAAAATGAGACAGTTCGACCTATTCGTCATTTTGGCCAGAATGCGGACTGGCTCCAATTTTCTTGAGGTCAATCTGAATGCTGTGGACGGCCTGACCTGCTATGGTGAAGCGTTTAACCCCCATTTTGTCGGCGCGCCCAATCGGCATGAACTCTTGGAGACGGATCTTTCGGCAAGGGAAGGCAATCCCTTGGGCCTTTTGGAAAGGATGAAGGTCGAAACCGAAGGGCTGCCGGGTTTCAGATACTTTCATGATCATGATCCACGGGTGTTCGAACCTCTGTTGAACGACCCCAGATGCGCGAAAATCATTCTGAGCCGCAATCCAATCGAAAGCTACGTGTCGCTCAAGATCGCACAAACAACGGGTCAGTGGAAACTGACGGATGCACGGCGGCACAAAGACAGCCGGATCGACTTCGACGCGGTTGGTTTTGCCCGACACCTCGAAGAAGCAAACGGCTTTTCAAAGCGCATTCTCAAGTCATTACAACGAAATGGACAAACAGCTTTCCATCTCGACTACGAAGACCTACAGGACGTTGATGTGGTCAACGGCCTTTTGCGATTTCTTGGCATGGATACGCAGCTTGAAACGCTCGACAAAAGTCTGAAAAAGCAAAACGCCAAACCGATCTCTGAGAAAGTGCGCAATTTCGACGAGATGGATCAGATTTTGTCGGATTTAGATCTATTCTCGCTCAGCAAAGCATCAGCATTTGAGCCGCGTCGGGGACCTGCTGTCCGGGCATACATTGCAGCGGCCAAGACGCCCTTGCTGTTTATGCCGATCAAAGGGGGGCCGGAGCGGGAGGTGCGCGACTGGATGGCGCAACTGGATGGTGGCGCGCAGGACGATTTGCTTCAGCACATGACGCAGCGGGATTTACGCAGTTGGATGGAGGCTCGGCAAACCCACCGTAGCTTTACGGTGCTATCGCATCCAGCCCGGCGCGCGCACCGGGTTTTCTGCCAGCGGATCCTGTCTGTCGAAGAAGGCGGCTTTCTCAAAATTCGCGGAAAACTGCAAAGTCATTATGGTCTGCACCTACCCGATGGAGGGCTGGATCAAAGCTACGATATCGAGTGGCACAGGAACGCGTTTTCGGCATTCCTGCGCTTCCTCAAGTCTAATCTTATCGGGCAGACCAGCGTGCGGGTCGATCCAGCATGGGCAAGCCAGCACCAGGTCCTGCAGGGTTTTGGAGAGTTCGCTTTGCCGGATCGCCTGATCCGCGAAGACAGGCTCGAGATCGAATTGCGCGAACTTCTTGAAGGGATCGGTGGGACGATGGTTCCGATGCCACCACCTATCAAAGACAGCCCGTTCGCGCTGGAAAACATCTACGATTCATCGCTGGAGACCCTGGTTCAGAGCGTCTACAAACGCGATTATCTCCATTTTGGATTTGGCCCTTGGGCCGATCAGGCTGCCTGAACAGACTGCGCTGCAGACAATATTGTGTAGAGTGTGGACGGGTCGGGATTGGCCCGCAACTTCGCGCAGATCGCGCTGTCCCTCAGCGTACGGGACACCAAAGCCAGGGCCTTCAAATGCTCTACACCTGCCTCTTCGGGGGCAAAAAGCGCGAAAGCTATATCGACCGGCTGACGATCCACCGCGTCGAAACTGATCGGTTTGTCGAGCAGGACAAACGCCCCGACGACCTCGTCGACGCCATCAATTCTCGCATGGGGGAGCGCTACGCCATGGCCGACACCAGTCGGGCCAAGGGCTTCGCGTGCCAGCAAAGCCTCCACCACGGATGCGGCAGGAAGACCATAGGCCGAATGGACCAGATCACCGATCTCGTTCAAAAGACGTTTCTTGCTGGAAGCAGACGTCAAAACCTTCACCGCTTCCGGCTTGAGAAGTTTGCCAAAATCCATGTTGCTCGTACACCTTGTCGCTCTATGCGACCGATTTCCGGTTAGGGGTCGATCCAGCCGATATTGCCGTCATCACGACGATACACAACGTTCAACCCGTCTTTCCCTTCGTTTCGGAAAACCAAGACAGGTGCCCCGGCCAACTCCATCTGCATCACTGCCTCGCCGACCGACAACGAGGGGATTTGTGTCTCCATCTCGGCCACGATCATAGGCTGAAGGCTTTCTGGCTCGGCGGCATCCGCGCCTTGCTCTGACGCTAGGATATATGAAGCTGCGCCGGAAAGTTCAACGGGTTCCGCGCGTGTTCTGTGATGATCTTTCAGGCGCCGTTTGTAGCGACGCAGTTGTTTTTCCATCTTTTCACAGCATGCGTCAAAAGCCGCGTAGATCTCAGAGGCATGGGCCTTGGCCTGCGCCGTCAGCCCGGTCGACAGGTGCACTGTCGCCTCGCACACTGATTCGTGTCCTGACTTCGAAAAGACGATCTGGGCATCTGTGGGCCGCTCGGCATATTTCTCGACAACAACGTCAAGCTCTTGCTTTACGTGAGTCTGCAATGCCTCGCCAATATCGATCTGCTTGCCACTGATTTGATACCGCATTCCGTCTCCTTCTCGATTGTCGCAACCACACGTCATACGGGAAGCCCGGAAAAGCTTCCAGTCGAATGTCTATGATCGCCGAAGATGCATGCCTGCGATCTGTTCCTTCGCGGGCTTTGTCATCAAAGCCGGGATTCGCGCGGACGGGAACAGCATGCATGCCATAACTCATAGCACATCGAAATCGTGGCCCATGTCAATGAAAAGCGGTTTGGCAGACGTCGGCCCTGCGGTTCAGGGGCCTAGGAAATCCGAAAATTCTCACCCAAATAAACTCGACGCACATTGTCGTTTTGAACAACCTCTTCAGGCGTGCCGGACATCAACACCTGCCCGTCGTGAAGGATGTAGGCGCGATCAACTATATCAAGCGTTTCCCGAACGTTATGGTCGGTAATCAGCACACCGATCCCACGGTTCTTGAGATCGGCGACAAGATGGCGAATGTCACCGACTGATATCGGGTCAACGCCGGCGAAGGGTTCGTCCAAAAGCAGATAGTTTGGTTCCGCAGCGAGGCAGCGCGCAATCTCCACCCGGCGACGTTCCCCACCTGACAAAGCCAGCGCTGGCGCGCGCCTGAGGTGTTCGATCGAAAATTCGCTCAGCAATTCTTCAAGCCGCTCGCGTCGCTTGTGCCGGTCCTTTTCGCTGATATCCAGAATGGCAGAGATGTTGTCCTGCACCGACAACCCGCGAAAGATGCTCATCTCCTGGGGCAGATATCCAATGCCGATCTGCGCACGGCGGTACATCGGCAGCATGGTAACGTCGGTGCCATCGACGAGTACGGAGCCGCCTTCGGGCATCACCAGCCCGGCGACAGCATAGAAAGTGGTTGTTTTACCTGAACCGTTGGGACCTAGAAGTGCGACAACCTCGCCCCGCTGCACATGCATCGAGAAGTCGCGGATCACGATTTTCTTTTTGTATGACTTGCGCAGATGTTCGACCACGAGGCCCTGCGAACCACCCGCGACAGCCAACTTTGGACGGGCCATCATTGGCCCCCGGTGTTGAGGATTGTTTTCACTCGCCCAGACATCCGGGCTGTGCCATCGGTTAGATTCACGATCATACGTTCCGACGACAGCGCGCTTTGTCCCTGGGTCAGAAGCACATCGCCTGTCATGATGATCGTGCCAGCATCAATGTCATAGTCCGCACGCTGCGCCTCGGCAGCATCGGGGCCAGAAACAAGCGTGACACCACCCGTTGCCCCAAGACTTGCAATGCCTTGCTGTTCCTGTCGATAAACCACCAGGACGCGGTTGGCGGACAGGCGCATTTCACCCTGGCCGATCACCACATTGCCGGTAAAAACGGCTGTTCCTGTTTCCTGATCCACTTCCAGATTGTCCGCAGTCACTTCGACAGGTGCGCCCGTGTCCTGCCGGATCGCGCCAAACGCGACGGAGGTTTCCTGTGCCGAGACCGGCACGGTCCAGATCACGGAAAGACTCAGCAGGATCAAGCAAATGAGGCGCAAAGTGAATTACTCTTCCAAAGATTTTGGATCATATATCAGCCTCACGCCGTCTTTGAAAACCAGTTGGGCTGATTTTCCCTCTTTCGCAGATGTCATCGCAAGACTGCCAGCCGATAGTTCGCCGATCGGGCTAAGGGCATCAACGGCTCCGGGGCTGATCACACTGATCTCGTCGGTCACACCTGCATCCAGCGCCTCGGTCGCGATGCGGTAGCCGTCCGAGGTCACAAAAAGGACATCACCGCGGAATGAAGTCTGTCGGCCCGCTAAGTCAAAAAGCCCTTGTGTGCTCGACACATTGATGCGCGGCCCGTCAGCCAGATCAATGCGCGCAGACAGGTCTGTTGCTTCACTGCGGGTGGCATTTCCAACTGGTGAAGTCACGCGCGAGGCCGCAATCGTCAAACGGTCTCCCGCTGGCGTGGTACCAGAAAAGAAGGGTTCGGTGACCTGCTGATCACGGGCGCGATTTTTGATCTCCTCCTCCGCATAGGGCAGATTGGCTGTCAGATCAGTGTTGCGCGACAAGAGAAACAGCGTCGACAAAAGCGCCAGCGCGGCCAATGGAAACAAGACCTTCAGCCAGGCAATTAGCCGCGAATACCAGTCCATCTAACCAAGCCCGGCGCGCAAGCAATCGTGGATGTGCAGCAGTCCGACCGGCCTTTTGGGGGCGTCCGGATCCATCACGAAAAGGCAGGTGATCTTGCGTTCATGCATGATGCCGGCCGCCTGCTGCGCCAGATCGTCCGGTCCCACAACCAACGGCGACGACGTCATGACATCAACCAGGGAACGCGACAAAAGCCCGTCCATATGACGCCGCAAGTCCCCATCGGTGATGATACCCTGCAGATCGCCTTGCGAATTGATAATGCCAACGGCGCCAAGACTCTTGTCCGTCATTTCGGCCAGCGCCTCGGACATCGAAAAGTCCAGGTCAATCAGGGGAAGTGCTGCGCCCACATGCATAAGATCGCGCACCCGGGCAAGCTGGGCACCCAACTTACCGCCAGGGTGAAATTCGCGGAAGTGTTCGGCCGTGAAAGACCGATGCTTCATCAGTGCCACAGCCAGCGCATCACCAAGAGCGAGCGTCATAGTGGTCGAACAGGTGGGCACAACGCCCGTGCCGCAGGCCTCCGCCACTTTTGGCATCAACAGAACGATGTCGGCGTGCTTGGCCAACGAGCTATCGGACCGGCTGGTCAGGCCGATCAGGGGGATGGAAAAACGGCGGGTAAAGACCAGTAGATTGGCCAATTCCGGCGCTTCACCGGAATTGGAGATGGCGATCACCGTGTCATCTGCCGTGATCATACCCAGATCGCCGTGGTTGGCCTCGGACGGATGTACGAATTGGGCGGGTGTTCCAGTGCTGGCAAAAGTTGCCGCAATCTTGCGCCCGATATGGCCGGATTTGCCGATGCCCGTGACGATGACGCGGCCCTTCGCGGCAATCAGTTGCGCAACCGCATCGTCGAAATTTTCATCGATCGCCTGTTCGAGTTCACGAAGGGCGGCCGCCTCGGCCCGGATCACATGCCGCGCGGCGCTGGTGTAAGAGGACGCGGTCATGAATGTGCAAAAATGTCCGTATCTGGCCAACCTTCAAGATCCAGTTGGGCACGCATGGGCAAAAAGTCAAAGCAGGCCTGGGCCATCTCCATACGACCTTCGCGGATCATGCGCCCATTCAAAACCTCGCGCAGTTGGTGCAGGTAGAGAACGTCCGATGCCGCATATTCAAGCTGCGCTTCGGTCAGTGTCTCTGCGCCCCAATCGCTCGATTGTTGCTGTTTCGAGATGTCCACATTAAGGAGTTCCTGCAGCAGATTCTTCAGCCCGTGTCGGTCCGTATAGGTGCGGACGAGACGGCTGGCGATCTTGGTGCAGTAGACCGGAGCTGTCACCGCGCCAAACGCAGCAAGCATGGCCGCAATGTCAAAGCGCCCGTAATGAAAAAGCTTTAACACATCAGGGTTTTCAAGCAGCCGCACAAGATTGGGCGCCTCGGTCTGACCCTTCTTGATCTGCACGATATGCGCATTGCCGTCGCCCCCCGAGAGCTGGACGACGCAGAGCCTGTCGCGATGCGGGTTGAGACCCATTGTTTCACAATCGATGGCGACAAATGGCCCAAGATCAAGATCATCGGGAAGGTCGGAGACGTGAAGGAAATTTGTCATTTGCCCGCTATAACGCGATGTGTATCACGATTAAAGCGGAGTTCAGCGGAGGATCGAGTGACGTCGCGATCCCCCGCCCAGGGTTCAGATATCGGTGCCAGTCGGATCCAGCGTGACCTTGTAAAGCTCGGTGTCGGCACGATCCATCAGCCGAATGGTCATTTGCTTTGTGGACCCGTCGATATCGACCAGCCCGAAGAATTGCAGACCCATGCTTGGGGGCAGGTTGATCCCTTGATCCTCGGTGGGGGCTTTAACGAATTTGACCTCTGGCCCGAACGTATTGTCGAGGGCGTTGGGCCCGAAAGTCCCGGCATGAAGTGGGCCCGAAACGAATTCCCAGAAGGGGGTAAAATCGCTGAACTGGGCCTTGTTCGGATCATAGTAGTGCGCCGCAGTGTAGTGCACATCCGCTGTGAACCAGACGGTATTTGTGACATCCGCCGTTTTGATGAAGCGTAGCAGTTCAGCCAGTTCGACCTCGCGTCCTCTCGCGGGACCATCCGCCCCATCCGCGATGCCTTCAGATCCGGCCCGCTCGCGGAAATTGTCCCATACAATCAAACCGATGGGTTGGTCCGAAGCGATGACCTTCCAGGTCGCCTGAGAATTTGCAAGTTCCCGTTTCAGCCAGGCCATCTGATCGGCACCAAGGACGCGCTGATCGTCGCTCAGCGTTTCGGTCATCTCGGTTTGGTTTGGCCCGCGATAGCTGCGCAGATCAAGAAAGAAGACATCAAGAAGCGGCCCGTACTTGATCTTGCGATAGACGCGATTTGGGTCTTCTGCATGTACCCGCAAGGGCGTCATGTCGTGGAACGCGCGGGTCGCGCGGGCTTGGAGGACGTTGACCGACTTCTCACTATAACGGTCGTCATTCTCAAGCGATTTGCTGTCCGACCAGTTGTTCACGACCTCGTGGTCGTCCCATTGCATGAAGGTCGGGATCTGGGCGTTGAGGGCACGCACATGTTCGTCCATCATGTTGTATTTCCACTGGGCTCGGAATTCATCGAGGGTTTCCGCCACCTTGCGTTTTTCGTCGATCAGGACGGTGTTCTTCCACATCGTCCCGTCCGGCATTTCCTGTTCATCTTCCATCGGCCCGTCAGCATAGACGGTGTCGCCGGAATGGATGAAGAAATCTGGCTCATGCCGGGCCATCGTTTTATAGGTCGTCATGCCCTCATCGTCGATGCCCCAGCCCTGCCCGGCCGTATCACCGGACCAGGCAAAGCGCACGTTCCGGCGCGAGGTGGGCGCGGTCTTGAAACGGCCGATCAGGGGCTCGGAAGTGGCATTGGCATCGGTCAGATCAGTGGCCGTGAAGCGATAGAAGATGTCCTGATCCGAGGGCAGACCGGCCACCAAGCGCTTGATCGAAAAGTCCGAATTCGGGATGGCGTCCATGGCCGAAAGTTCACGGGAATTGGCAAAGCTTTCGGTCGTAGACACCTCCATCTGAATGCGAGAGGGTCGGTCAACGCGCGTCCAGATCATGCCGGAGGTCATGTCGACATCACCCGACTGGACGCCGTGCGTGAATGTGGGTCGAGCGACGGCCCGGCTGATGGCAGGGGCAGCAATAAAGGCTGTGGTTGTCGCAAGAAAGGTGCGGCGGGTTGGACGGACAATTGGCATCTTTGGCTCCCATTTGGGTTGCTGGTGACATCAGGGAAACGTGTTGATATGACGATGCAGCAATGCCCGTGTAACGGGAAGATGAAGATTTTGAGACAGCTAACCCAAGCTGGTAAACGCCTGCTCGGGAACAAGATAGGAGAAGCGGAGGGTTAATTTATAGAATAGGGGATTTTGGCGATCTGACTTATGTCGGTATTACGTCAGTATCGCGTCGGTGCAACGCACTGATAAGAACCTGTTCAGCGGGTTGTGCGATAGCCAAAACCTTGGGAAAGAAGTCCAGATACAACTGCCTTCAGCACTGATGTTGCCAACCCATGTCGATGTCTCAGCCCGCCGCGTGGCAAGCGGATGCCTCCACCACCTTACCATCCAGACGGAAGCGTAAGGTCTCGGCAGCGCGGACACCCTTGTGGTTTGTGTAGACGATCACCAACATGTCGGGGCCGTAGAAGACGTCTTTGATAGCAAATTTCAGACCCGGCTGGCTTTCAAGTGCCCGAGCCCAATAGTCGCTGAGGGCGGTCTTTCCCTCCACCATACCCGTCCCGACGAGCTTGGTGGCCTTGGCGGACCGGAAAACGACATCGTCCGCGTAATGAGCAAGGATCCTTTCCAGATCCCTGCTGTTCCATGCCGCTACCCACTCGGCAGCGAACTGATCAAGCTGTTGAGCAGTCAAGTCCGAACGAGCTTCTCGTAGCCTTCCGCGATGTCTTTGGTCAGCGCGCCAACCTCGAAGTTCCAGTCTCCGATCTGGCCGACGGGAGTGACTTCGGCTGCGGTGCCGGTAAGCCAGCATTGTTCAAAGCTTTCGATCTCTTCCGGCATGATGTGGCGTTCGTGGACTTTGACTTGGCGGTCTTTCAGCATGCCAATGACCGTCTGGCGCGTGATGCCGTTCAGAAAGCAGTCGGGGTCCGGGGTGTGCACCTCGCCGTCTTTGACGAAGAAAATATTGGCGCCTGTCGCTTCGGCCACATAGCCGCGGTAGTCGAACATCATGGCATCCGCACAGCCTTTGGCTTCGGCCGCATGTTTTGACATCGTGCAGATCATGTAAAGACCCGCCGCCTTGGCGTGGGACGGGATCGTTTCGGGCGACGGGCGCTTCCACTTGGAGATGTCGAGCTTTGCACCTTTGTACTTGCTGTCGCCATAGTATGCGCCCCATTCCCAGGCGGCGATGGCCATTCGGACCGGGTTGCGCGCGGAGGCAACACCCATGTCTTCGCCCGCACCGCGCCAGGCAACGGCACGTACATAAGCATCCGAAAGGCCGCTTTCGGCCATGACCTGTTCCTTGGCTGCTTCGATCTCGTCCACGGTATAGGGGATCTCGAAATCGATCATCTCGGCGGAGGCTTTCAGCCGTTCAGAATGCTGGCGGCTTTTGAAGATCTTGCCACTATAGGCCCGCTCTCCTTCAAAAACCGAGGACGCATAATGCATGGCATGGGTCAGGATGTGCACGTTGGCCTCGCGCCAATTTACCATCTGGCCATCCATCCAGATTTTCCCGTCGCGATCATCATAACCAGACATAGCATCCTCCGTTTTGCAAAAATTGCGCGAATAGTTCCGTTCCGGACATAAAATTGCGCAAAAGCTTTGATTCGATATCCCTTCGGCCTTGGAATGTCAACAAGGCTGACGTAAACTCTGAAAAAACAGGATATCGCAGCGAGGGTATCATGGCAGAGGGACGCACAGGCATCAGCGGTGAAAACCTGCTTTTTCTGACGGATGAGCAATTGCGCCAGGGGATCGAGGCGATGTTCTTCGCCTACCGAGGGTTCACAGCCGATCCCGACCGGATCCTGTCGGAGTTGGCCTACGGTCGTGCGCATCATCGGGCGATCCACTTCATCAACCGCGCACCAGGCACGACAGTCAACAACCTTCTGGACATTCTGGGCGTGACGAAACAATCGCTGAACCGGGTTCTACGCACCCTGATCGAGGACGGGCTGGTCGAAAGCCGGGTGGGCCAGGCCGACAAGCGGGAGCGGCATTTGTTCCTGACAGAGCAGGGCAAGGCGCTGGAACAAAGGCTTTCGGACGCGCAACGCACGCGGATGCGGGCGGCCTACCGGGATGCGGGACCCGAAGCTGTGGCTGGCTTTCGGATGGTTCTTGAGGCAATGATGGACGCTGAGATGCAGCAAACCTACACGCGCCTTAAGGAAACCGGAATATGAGCGGTTTTGATGCCCACCTTCTGATCGTGGATGATGACGAACGGATCCGGCAGCTTTTGCAGAAATTCCTGGTTCGGAACGGTTTTCTGGTGACTGCGGCGCGGGACGCGGAACATGCGCGGCGGATCCTTGGCGGGCTCGATTTCGATATGCTGATCCTTGACGTGATGATGCCGGGGGAGGACGGGCTGAGCCTGTGCCGGTCACTGCGCGAAACCATGCGCACGCCGATCATGCTGCTGACAGCGAAGGGCGAAACGGACAACCGGATCGAAGGACTTGAGGCCGGAGCGGACGATTATCTGGCCAAACCATTCGAACCAAAAGAATTGCTGTTGCGGATAAATGCCGTGTTGCGGCGTGTGCCCGATACGGATGCGGATGAGGCGGCGCCAAAGGTCATGAACCTCGGCTCGATCCGCTACGACCTCGAGCGGGGCGAGATGTGGCAGGGCCAGGATCTGGTGCGCCTGACCGCAACCGAAATGCAGTTGATGAAGATTTTCTCGGCGCAACCCGGCGAGGCGATCAGCAGGGCTAAACTCGTGGAGGATCTGGGCCGGGATCGCGGACAGGCCCAGGAACGGGCGGTGGATGTCCAGATCACGCGGCTGCGTCGGAAGATCGAGGAAAACCCCAAACAGCCGCGCTATCTGCAGACGGTCAGGGGTGCCGGTTACATGCTAGCGCCAGACTAGGCGGCTTTATGTAGGCTTTTGCTGTTTGCTCATCGCGGCCACTTTTTCTCGCATCGGTAGAATTTTTCGTTTTGCGGGCGTATCCTTTCTTGGTGCGTACCCTTGAAGATACGAACCCGCGACTGAAAGGACTTTCTCCCATGATCTCAGGCCTACCCCGTCCAGCACTTCTGTTTTCCGCATTCCTGATCGGAACGGCGGTTCAGGGACAAGGCGCGTGCGAAGGCTTTGGTCCCCAAACGCCACGCGACATAACCGAAGACACTGGAACGAACACCCAGCTCTTTCCACTGGCACCGCCTTCGACGAAGATGAACCTTTGCAACATCCATACGCATACGAATGCAGAACATCGCGGGCCGGGCTTTACTGTGTCGGCGGGCGACGGCGTGCATGGCGGCTTTCAATGCGATGACACGGAGAACCTGACCGAGGCGCAGATGGCCATGCCCGAAGGGTTTGAACCTGCGATCCGAAATGTCGTGCCCGGCGACACGATCGAAGTTCATTGGGTCCATACGTCCTGCCAGGTCAGTCCGGGCCCCGGCCTCGAATCCTGTCTGAGTGACGCCTGCGCCAACCCGACATTGCGGGTCGAAACGCAGGTCTTTCTGGTGGTGAATGACGAAACAGCGCTGGATTTCAACGATTTCACTTATGGTGGGAATGTGGTCGATGGCTTCCATCAGTCCAAGGCGATCCCCGACAATACGGGCGAGCCGGTTGTATTCCGAGGCTCGACCACGGGGCCAAGTTTCTCCGAGGCTTCTTGTTCACCCCTCCAAGTGACCTGGAGCGTGCGCCCGCAATGCGCGCGGCTCAGCTATCAATCGCTGAATGCATGGGCCGCAAATGGCAATGTTTTTGAAGAAGACAGCAGCCACGGGATCCGGGCCTTGGTCACGACGCCGGAGCTTCTTGCACCTTTGAACTGAGGGATCCGTCTGGCCTTGGGCCATGGGGCGGGATAAGGTCCGCTGGCAGACGACAAGGCAAGGCAAACAAAATGAGCGACACCCCCGTTGATGAGATGAGCTTCGAAGACGCGATGCGCGAGCTGGAACAGGTGCTTGGCCAACTCGAGCGCGGGGATGTTGCGCTGGACGATTCCATTCGGCTCTATGAACGGGGCGCAGCTCTGAAAGCGCGTTGCGAAAGCAAGCTGAAAGAGGCCGAAGAAAAGGTCGCGGCCATCACGCTGGATGGCGACGGCAATCCGACGGGGACCAAACCTGCCGAAGGTCTATAAGTGCTACAATACAATATGAAGACCTGCGCTGATCGCATTCAGACGCAGTTCGATCTGGTGCTTGGTGATCTCGCCGATGTACCGGTCGTAGCGGCGATGGCACATGCAACGCGGGGTGGTAAGCGTCTGCGTGGGTTTCTGGTGCTGGAATCTGCGCGGGTTCATGGCATCGATGAGCATCGTGCGATCTGGCCTGCCACGGCAATCGAGGCGTTGCATGCTTACTCGCTGGTCCATGATGATTTGCCCTGCATGGATGATGACGACCTGCGGCGGGGGTTGCCGACACTGCACCGCAAATGGGATGAGGCGACGGCGATTCTGGCGGGCGATGCGTTGCAGACCTTGGCCTTTGATCTGGTCACACAGCCCGAGATTGGCGGAGCAGAGGTGCAGGTGGCGCTGGCCGCTGCTCTGGCCAAGGCATCCGGGGCCGAGGGGATGGTGTTGGGCCAAGCTCTTGATATCGCCGCCGAGACCGCAGAGACGCCTCTGTCGCTGGCTGATATTGAGGCGCTACAAAAGGGCAAGACAGGCGCTTTGATCGAGTGGGCGGCGATGGCGGGGCCGCGTATGGCGCAAGCTGATCCCGAACCGCTGCGAGCCTATTCCGCGGCGCTTGGCCTCGCCTTCCAGATCGCGGACGACATTCTGGACGTGGAGGGCGACGCGCAGACCGTGGGCAAGGCCACGCGAAAGGACGCTGATGCTGGCAAGGCGACATTCGTGTCGCTTCTAGGTCTCGCCGAGGCGAAACGCCGCGCGGCAGATCTGGTGCAAAGGGCTTGCGATTGCCTATCTGTCTATGGAGACGATGCCGAGACGTTGCGCGAGGTGGCGCGCTTCGTTATCTCGCGCAAGACCTGAAGCCCGCCGCCTGGGAAAGCCCGCGCCATGAACGACCGTCCCCAAACGCCACTTCTGGACCTGATCCACCGTCCCGAGGACCTCAAACGGCTGAACGACGCGCAATTGCACCAGGTGGCAGATGAACTAAGGGTCGAGACGATCTCGGCGGTGTCGGTGACGGGTGGACATCTTGGCGCGGGCCTTGGGGTGGTCGAACTGACAGTGGCGATCCACGCGGTTTTCGACACGCCCAAGGACAAACTGGTCTGGGACGTGAGCCATCAGAGCTATCCGCACAAAATCCTGACGGGTCGGCGGGATCGCATCCGCACCTTGCGCCAGAAGGACGGGCTGAGCGGATTCACGAAACGAAGCGAAAGCCCTTACGACCCTTTCGGGGCAGCGCATTCATCGACCTCGATCAGCGCGGCCTTGGGCTTTGCCGTTGCACGGGATCTGGGCGGCGTGACTCCGGAAGGCGTAGGCGATGCGATTGCTGTGATCGGCGATGGGGCGATGAGCGCCGGCATGGCCTTCGAGGCCATGAACAATGCGGGCCATCTGGGCAAGCGTCTGATCGTAATCTTGAACGACAATGAAATGTCGATTGCCCCGCCTGTAGGCGCGATGTCGTCTTATCTGACCCGGCTTTATTCAGAAGCGCCTTTTCAGGATCTAAAGGCGGCTGCCAAAGGTGCGGTCAGCCTGCTGCCCGAACCTTTCCGCGAAGGCGCCAAGCGGGCCAAGGAAATGTTGAAAGGGATGACAGTTGGCGGCACGCTTTTTGAAGAGCTTGGCTTCAGCTATCTTGGCCCCATAGACGGACATGATCTGAGCCAGCTTTTGCCAGTTTTGCGCACCGTGCGCGACCGGGCCACCGGGCCGATCCTGATCCACGCGATCACGCAGAAGGGCAAGGGTTATGCCCCTGCCGAGGGCGCACGAGACAGGGGCCACGGTGTGTCGAAGTTTGACGTGATCACAGGCAAACAAACCAAGGCCAAAAGCAACGCGCCCAGCTACACGCGTATTTTTGCAGACACGATGCTGGCTCTGGCGTCGAAGGATGACAAGATTTGCGCGGTGACGGCTGCCATGCCGGATGGGACGGGTTTGAACCTTTTCGCGGAACGCTATCCAAGCCGGTGCTTTGACGTAGGCATCGCTGAACAGCACGGGGTGACATTTTGTGCGGGCCTCGCTGCGGGTGGAATGAAACCCTTCTGCGCGATTTACTCCACCTTCCTGCAGCGTGGCTACGATCAGGTCGTGCATGACGTGGCGCTCCAACGTTTGCCGGTGCGTTTCGCGATTGATCGGGCGGGACTCGTCGGGGCTGACGGTGCGACCCATGCGGGCGCTTTCGACGTCGCCTATCTGGCAAACCTGCCCGGCTTCGTGGTGATGGCGGCCGCCGATGAGGCGGAGCTGGCGCATATGGTAGCGACGGCTGCGGCGCATAACAGCGGGCCGATTGCCTTTCGCTTTCCGCGGGGCGAAGGCACAGGGGTCAACCTGCCTGAGCGGTCAGAGCCGCTGGAGATCGGCAAGGGGCGAATCATCCAGGAGGGGTCACAGGTCGCGATCCTGTCATTCGGGGCACGTTTGAGCGAAGTGCAAAAAGCAGCAGAGAATCTGAGTGCCAGGGGGATCACGCCGACGATTTGCGATGCGCGGTTCGCCAAACCACTGGACCGGGATCTGATTCTGCAAATGGCCGCCGATCATGCGGCGCTGATCACAGTGGAAGAAGGCAGCGTGGGCGGTTTCGGCAGCCATGTCGCTCAGCTTCTGGCGGATGAGGCGGTGTTTGACAGAGGCCTTGCCTTCCGATCGATGGTGCTGCCCGACACGTTCATTGATCAGGCGAGCCCGGAGGACATGTACGCAGTCGCGCAACTGAATGCGGGAGATATAGAAGCAAAGGTGCTGGAAGTTCTGGGTGTGTCGGTGATGGGCGAGGCCCGCGCCTAGACAGCGGCCACCACAGTCGTGGCCAACAGAACCATTGTAGCCACAACAATGTAACCGGCCAGAACGTAAAGCCCGTCGCGCGTCAGAAGGCCAAACGCCATGAGTGATATGGCCCCCGCGCCGAAAGATGTGACCATGGGCAAAAGCTCAAGAAACGGCCATGCCAGCGGAACCGCCATGCAGATCGTAAGGGTCAACCAACGCAGGGGACCCGCCGTCAGAAGCAGAAAGCGCGGTTTGGAATGCCGGTCAAACCACGCGCCGGGTTTGCGCAGCCACGTGATCGCCTTTTGCAGCCGGGGGCCGTTGATCTCGCGGCGCAGGATGAAGCCGGGCAGCCAGATATGGCGGCGCTGCAGAACGACCTGCATCATCAAGGTCAGCAGGATCAGCGCCGAAATGGTCGGCACGCCCGGAATGCCTGAAATGGGCGACACGATGATGATCGACACGGCAAGGACAAGCGGCAGGATTGACTGTTCTCCGATCCGTTCGAGAAGATCGCGCACAGAAACGGACGGGGCAGTGGCGGCCTCATCCATCAGGTCCAGCAATCGGGTCAGCGTGCCGTGCGGTGTGGGGCTCATCGGACTGGTTCACTCTGCCTCCGCCAGAAGGGCGGTGAGACCGGAGCGGTAATCCGGGTATCGAAGCTGCACACCAAGCTCTGACTTGATGCGCTGGTTCATGACACGCTTGCTTTCGGCGTAAAAGCTGCGGGCCATAGGGCTCATATCTGCCGCATCGAAGGGCACAGCAGGCGGAACGGGCTTTCCCAAAAGCTCTGCCGCATAAGCGATCACATCCTCGGGCGGAGCCGGTTCATCGTCGCAAAGGTTGTAGGCGCGGCCCGGATTGGGTTGCTCGATAGAGGCGGCAAGCGCCTGCGCAATGTCGTCGACATGGATGCGCGAAAAGACCTGACCAGGCTTGATGATCCTACGGGCTGTGCCTTTGCGGACTTTCGAAAAAGGCCCCCGGCCCGGTCCGTAAATCCCGGCGAGCCGAAAGATATGCAGTGGCAGATCCGGGATACCAGCCCAGGCCGCCTCTGCCCCTTTGCGCCAGATGCCCCGCTGGGTGCCAGGCGTCAAAGCCGTGTCCTCGTCAATCCACGCACCGTTGTGGTCGCCATACACGCCCGTTGTTGAAAGATAGGCGACCCATTCCAGATCATTGGCGCGTGCGAAAATGGCATCTCGATATGCACGCAGGACCGGATCGCCATCGGCATCCGGCCCGACCGAAACCAGGATATGGGTGGCCTCACCGATGGCATTGGCAATGTCAGCAGATGGAAAAAGCAGCGGTTCCGCCCCCATCGCCTCCAGACCAGCCAGTTTTGCCGGACTTCGCGTGGTTCCGATGATGCGCCAGTCACCATTCAGGCGCCGGGCGAGAGCTTGAGCGGAATAGCCGTGACCAAGGGAAAGAAGCGTGCTTGACATGGCTCAAAAGTGGCCCTTGCTGGTCAACGTGACAAGACCCGCCAAACAAAGAGCGTGGCTTTGCCGAAGAGTTTGAATTCAGCGGCCTTTCCAGACCGGATCACGCTTTTCTGTAAAGGCCTTGGCGCCCTCCATCTGGTCTTCGGAGGCATAAAGAATATCAACCGTGCGAAGCTTGCGACTGGTAATGCGGTTCAGGGCATCCTGAAACTTGGAATCCTCCGCATCGCGGACAATCTCCTTGATCGCCGCGTAGACAAGCGGTGGGCCAGAGGCCAATAGACGTGCTACTTCCCAGGCACGATTCATCAGGACGCCAGGCGCGACAATCTCGTTAACGAGGCCCCAGCGATGCGCTTCTTGTGCTTCAAACCAGCGGCCTGTCAGCAGAAGTTCCATCGCGATGTGGTATGGGATGCGCTTGGGCAGCTTGACGCTGGCCGCATCCGCTACTGTGCCCGACCGGATTTCGGGCAAGGCAAAGGTTGCATGATCTGCGGCAAGGATCACGTCGCCGGAAAGCGCCAGTTCCAGACCCCCCCCGCAGGCGATCCCGTTCACCGCGACAATCACCGGCTTGTTCATGTCGCGCAATTCCTGAAGGCCACCAAATCCACCGACACCGTAGTCGCCATCGACCGCGTCGCCCTCCGCTGCAGCCTTGAGATCCCAGCCGGGACAAAAAAACTTTTCGCCCGCCCCGGTTAGTATAGCGACCCGCAGATCTGGGTCATCGCGGAAATCAGCAAAGACATCGCCCATGACCCGAGACGTTTGCAGGTCAATCGCGTTGGCTTTGGGTCGGTCGAGCGTGACTTCGAGGATTGCCCCATCGCGACGGGTCTTTATCGGGTCCATGTTCAGGTCCTTTATGGGCTAAGGCGCAAAAGGGCATCGGCAGCCACGGCGCGTGTTGGGGTGGCGATCAACGGGTTGATCTCAAGCTCTTCCAAGCGGTGCAGATGGTCGCCGACAAAGGCCTGAACCGACTGGATGGCCTGCACGACCGCATCGATACTTGCGGACGGCTTGCCGCGATAACCCTTCAGGATCTTCGCGGATTTCAGTGAAAGAAGCGCATCTCGGATCGATTTCTCAGAAGCAGGCAAAATCAGGTGACATTTATCCTCCAAAAGCTCGGTCAGGACACCACCCGCGCCAAGCGTCAGAAGAAAGCCGTGGGCCGGGTCGCGGGTCACCCCAATAAGGAGTTCGGCCACCGGATCGGTCACCATCTCTTCGATCAGGATCGTATCGCCGGGAAGCTCCGCAGCGGCCGCAGTCAAACCTGCTTTGGTCACATTCAAGATCACGCCGCCAGCTTCCGACTTATGCGCAAGACCTTCCGCTTTCAGGGCGAAGGGCGGGATCAGGCTGTCCGGATCAGGGGCGGTTCGATTGGTACGCTGCGCCGTTGGCACGATCACTCCATATGTCGAAAGAAGCGCCTTCGCATCCGCCTCTCCACACAGACTTGACGCGCGATCGGGGCCTGCCGACCAGGGAGGCTCAGGATCGGGATCTTGCAGATGCGCCGCGATTTCGGCTGCGTTCACCGCTTCCGTCAGTCCCTGCATCGGCGCCACACCCCCCTTCATGAGCAGCGTTGCAACATCTTCGGGTAGAAGTTCCGGCAATGAGGACACAAGCGCTATGGGGCGGCCGGTTTGTCTGCGGACCGCCAAGGCGGCCTCGGTTGCGCAAGACCAGGCTGTTGCATCGGTGTTGGGATAATCCACGATGCTCATGCAGAGGCCAATGTGATCTGCGGCCATAGGCGTCCAGGCTTGCGTCATCGCCTGAACGTCGCGCCAGATATAAGTGTGATAGTCCAGCGGATTCGACAGGGCGACCATTGGACCCAACGCGGCGCGAAGAGCGGTTTGCTGTCCGGGTTGCAATGTTGGCAAAGACAGGCGCGTCGGCTCCACTGCATCGGCCAGAAGGCTGGCCTCACCACCCGAACAGGCGATACCCGAGAGCGTGGGTGCGCCCAAAGGGCCACAGACATGGAAGAGCTTCAATGTCTCAAGAAAAGTCGCAAGGTCGTGAGTCTGTCCAAATCCAAGGCGTCGGATCAGCGTTGCAGCCCCCGCATCACTGCCTGCCAGCGAGGCCGTATGCGAAAGTGTCGCGTTCTGTGCGACTTTGGACCGCCCGACCTTGAGCATGACGACCGGCTTGCGCAATTCCGCTGCTTTCTGGGCCAGGTCGTGCCATTCGAAGACATCGGCAAACCCTTCGACATGCAACCCCAGGGCCGTGATACGCGGATCGTCAAGTAACTCCGCAGCAATGGTGGCTTGACGGATCTGCGCCATGTTCCCGCAGGTCAACATCATTGCGATTGGCAAGGCCCGGCGCTGCATGGTCAGATTGATCGCGATGTTTGAGCTTTGCGTCAGGACCGCGACACCTCTCTCAACCGGACCCATGCCGTGCTGGTCCGGCCAGATACAGGCCCGATCCAGCGCATTGACAAAACCGTAGCAATTCGGCCCGAGGAACGGCATTTCACCAGCCGCCGCGATTAGCTCCGCCTGCAGATCAGCAGCTCCACCATCTTCGGCGACCGCCTCGGCAAAGCCGGAAGCAAAGCAGACCGCCCCGCCCGCGCCGATATCAGCCAGATCTGCAATGATACCAATACTGGACTTTCGGTTCACACCTACAAAAACCGCGTCGGGTGGTTCTGGCAGATCCGCGACTTTGCGAAAAACCGCAAGCGTTGGGGTCGATTCAACGGAAGGATGGACCAGCCAGACCGCCCCACCAAAACCCAAAGCCCTTGTCTGAGCGATCACCGCTCGCCCCCAGTCCCCACCGCCGACCACCGCAATGTGGCGTGGGCACAGCAAACGATCCAGGCCGTGCGTCACGAACGAACCCGCCAAAAGCGTTTTCTGGCCTGCCGCCAGGATACTTTTGACCCAGAGAACATGGGATACCGCACCAAGATCCACCCCCTGCCCAGTTGTGACAGGGGGTTTCTCCGGGTGCGGTCATCGGCGTCCCCGCCTGTACCGCCTGAAACTGCTAGCGCGTAACGACAAAACAGATGGTTAAAAGGCTCCATGTTTCTCTGGGTCAAAAATATCCCGGGGAGCGCGAGGGGCTGGCCCCTCGCATCTGTCGGATGGGCGCAGCCCATTCGAAACCGGATCATGCGCCCAAAGCCCGCAAAAGATCACGGCTGATGATGTGGCGCTGTATCTCCGATGTGCCGTCCCAGATCCGCTCAACCCTCGCGTCCCGCCAGAACCGCTCCAACGGATAGTCGTTCATCAGTCCCATCCCTCCATGGATCTGGATCGCTGCATCTGTCACCCGCGCCAGCATCTCAGAGGCATAAAGCTTGGCCGAGGCGATCTCTCGGTTTGCAGGCAGGTTCCTGTCAAGCCGGTCCGCGCTTGCCAAAGTCAGCAAATCCGCCGCGTCGATTTCGGTGATCATGTCGGCGATCTGAAAGCTGACACCCTGGAATTTTCCAATCTTCTGGCCGAATTGTTCACGCGTTGCCGCATAGTCGAGCGCATAATCAAAGACGCGCCGCGCGCGCCCAACGCTCATCGCCGCCACCGTGATCCGTGTGGCATAGAGCCAGGTGTTCATGACCTCAAAGCCACCATCAACGAAGCCTAGAACCTGCGCGTCAGGCAGACGGCAATCATCGAATTCGAGGATCATGTTCTTGTACCCACGATGACTGACCGACTTGTAGCCATCGCGGATGGTGAAGCCGGGATGCCCCCGGTCAACGAGAAAGCAGGTGATCCGCTTTTTGGGGCCGCGAGGGGTCTGATCTTCACCTGTTGCCACGAAAACGATCAGGAAGTCGGCGTGATCCGCGCCGCTGATGAAATGCTTGGTGCCGTTCAGCACCCAATCCCCACCATCGCGCACGGCAGCACAATTCATGCCGCGGACATCCGATCCCGCACCGGGTTCCGTCATGGCGAGTGCATCCATCTTCTCGCCCCGCACGGCGGGCATCAGATAACGCTCCACCTGTTCGCCTTCGCACGCCATCAGAATGTTCTGGGGCCGACCAAAGAAATGGTTCAGCGCCATGGAGCCGCGCCCAAGCTCGCGTTCGACAACGGCAAATTCGATATGGTTTAGCCCGGCGCAGCCTACGCATTGAGGGAAGTTACAGGCATAAAACCCCAGATCGAGCGTCTTTTGCTTGATCTCCTGCGCAATCTCGATGGGCACTTCGCCCGTCTGTTCCACCAGGTCTTCATGGGGATAGATCTCGTTTTCAACAAAACTGCGGACCGTCTCCGCGATCATCTGTTGTTCTTCGGTCAGACCGAATGCCGTCATTTGAAGTTGCCTCGAACTGCGCAAAAGGAAGGGATGACAAGTCCTTCCTAGCTCCAGGCAAGCCGCCGCGTGCTGGTCCAGCGGCTGAGATCCTCGACGAAGCTTTGCCCGCCGTCAGCTTGCATAGGTGCTGCCCTCTTCATCAAGGATCGCCTTCAGTTCGGTCATGTGGCGCGCGTCCTGTTCGGGATAGCTTTCCAGTTCTTGCGCCGTCTTTTCAGCGATCTCATCCGACAGCACCCGCAAGGGGCGACCTGTTTGCAGGGCGAGTATGTAGGTCATACAGGCCCGTTCGAAATAGTAGAGCCTGTTGAATGTGTCAGCGACCGTTTCCCCGATGACCATGATCCCGTGGTTGCCCATGATCATGACTTTTTGCTTCGGATCATCAAACAGCTTTGCGCAGCGGGCGCCTTCATCCTCAAAGGCCAGCCCGCCATAATTTTCGTCAATCACATGACGATTGAAAAACGCACAAGCATTCTGATCGACTGGCGGCAGACGGCTGTCCGCGAGGGTCGCCAGGGCCGTTGCATAAGGCGAATGCACATGCATCGCGCAGCGGGCGTGCGGGCAATGCTTGTGCAAGCCTCCATGCAGACCCCAGGCTGTCGGATCGGGGGCGTCAGGACCCTCCATGCTGGCCGGATCGTTGGCGTCCACGACAATCAGATCGCTGGCCCGGATGCGTGAAAAGTGCATCTGGTTCGGGTTCATCAGGAATTGTGTGCCGTCATCGTTGATCGCCAGCGAAAAGTGATTGGCGACCGCTTCATGCATGTTCAGCCGCACGGTCCAGCGGAATGCCGCGGCCAGATCGACACGTTCCTGCCAATTGTCCATGTTGGGGCGTATCTCGGCGACGCTCATCTCATCCTCCCCTTCGACGTAATCACGTTGGCGCTTTCGCAGCGCCAATTCAAGCGTTGTCATCCGCTGGCGCTATCTCAAATTGGGAATGCTGTGCCGACGGGTCTTGCGCAAGGCGGCAAACTTTGAATATTCGGGCCATGGAACAATGCACTTTCCCGACATGGCAGGATGTGGCGGCCGATCTGGTTGAAGTGGCCGCTGGTCGCAAGCCCGCCGATTGCGTGATCAGGGGCGGTATCTGGGTGAATGTTCACACGCGCGAGGCGCTGCCCGGACATGACATCGCCATTGAGAAGGGGCGCATTGCCTGTGTGATCCCAGATGCTTCTGTTCAGATCGGCCCTGAAACCGAAGTGATCGAGGCTGAAGGACGTTACATGATCCCCGGTTTATGCGACGGGCACATGCATGTTGAGTCGGGCATGCTAACGTCGGCCGAGTTCGCGGCGGCTGTGATCCCGCATGGTACAACAAGCATGTTCACCGACCCGCACGAGATCGCCAATGTGCTGGGCCTTCAAGGTGTGCGCCTAATGCATGACGAGGCGATGATGCAGCCGCTGAACATCTGGACGCAGATGCCCTCCTGCGCGCCATCGGCGCCGGGGCTGGAGACAACCGGGTTCGAGATCACAGCAGAGGATGTGGCGCAGGCGATGGATTGGCCCGGCATCATCGGGCTGGGCGAAATGATGAACTTCCCAGGCGTCGCGGCGGGCGACCCCACGATGCTCGCAGAGATTGCTGCAACGCAAGCGGCGGGTAAGACAGTGGGCGGACATTATGCCTCTCCCGATCTGGGCCGTGGTTTCGCGGCTTACGTGGCAGGTGGCCCAGCGGATGATCACGAAGGCACTTGCGAAGCGGACGCCGTCGCCCGGATGCGGCAGGGCATGCGGGCAATGATCCGGCTTGGATCCGCTTGGTACGATGTCCAGACGCAGATCACGGCCATTACCGAAAAAGGGCTCGATCCGCGGAATATGGTTCTGTGTACCGATGATTGTCACTCGGGCACTCTGGTCAATGACGGCCACATGAACCGTGTGGTGCGCCATGCCATCGACTGCGGGTGTGATCCGCTGGTCGCCCTGCAAATGGCGACGCTGAACACCGCAACGCATTTCGGGTTGGAACGCGAAATCGGCTCGCTCACCCCCGGGCGGCGTGCGGATGTCATCCTGACCTCTGATCTCAAGGCCCTACCGATTGAACATGTGATCGCACGGGGGCGAACGGTCGCCGTGGATGGCGTTTTGAAGGTGGACTGCCCCCATCTGGACTGGCCAGACACGGCTCGTCAAACCGTGCGCTTAGGCCGGGCGTTGACAGAGACCGATTTCGAGATCGCCGCACCAGACGGGGCCAATAGCGTGAGGGCCAATGTGATTGGCGTCGTTGAAAACCAGGCCCCGACCAAAGCGCTGAAGGCCGATTTGCCTGTCGTCGACGGTTTGGTCGAGCCAGATGGCGCGGTTTGCCAGATCGCTCTGGTCGAGCGGCATCGCGCCACTGGCGGGGTGACAAATGCGCTCGTGTCAGGCTTTGGCTACAAGGGGCGCATGGCGATGGCGTCGACCGTGGCGCATGATAGCCATCACATGATCGTCGTGGGCACCGACCGGGCGCAGATGGCTCTTGCGACCAACCGTTTGGCAGAGGTGGGCGGGGGCATCACAATTTTTTGCGACGGGGAAGAGTTGGCCCTAGTTGAATTGCCTATCGCAGGATTGATGTCCGACAGGCCTGCAGCAGAGGTCGCGGAAAAAGCGAACCGGATGGTGCAGGCCATGATCGATTGCGGCTGCACGCTCAACAACGCGTATATGCAACATTCGCTTCTGGCGCTGGTTGTGATCCCGGAATTGCGCATCTCAGACCTTGGTCTGGTCGACGTGCGCCGCTTTGAATTCATTCCTCTGATCGAGGCACCCTCATGAAGATCCACACGCCCGAAACACAAGCGCGCCGTAGCTTTACCGATGCGGATGAAGCCGTCGCCTATCTGATCGCACTTTACGAGGCAGCAACACAGTTCCTCTGTTCGGAATTTTCCAAAGCGATGGCCGAGGGCGCCCCGAACCAACGGATCCGGGCTTTCTACCCCGAGGTGCGTTTTGTGACCTCAACCTATGCGCAGGTAGACACGCGGCTTAGCTTTGGGCATGTGTCCGCCCCGGGCACATACATCGCGACGATAACGCGGCCGGATCTTTTTGCCAGTTACCTGCGCCAGCAGATCGGCCTCTTGATTGCGAACCACGATCAACCGGTTCATATCGGCCCCTCTGACACGCCGATCCCGGTTCATTTCGCAGTGGCCAATGACGATACGATCACAGTGCCGCAAGAGGGCGCAGCTGAGTTCACCCTGCGCGATGTCTTCGACGTGCCGGATCTGTCTACGACCAACGACGACATCGTTAATGGCACGGCTGAGCAGGTCGATGGCTCTGGGTCCCTCGCCCCCTTTACAGCGCAGCGGGTGGATTATTCACTGGCGCGGCTGTCGCACTACACGGCAACTGACCCTTCGCATTTCCAGAACTACGTGCTGTTTACGAACTATCAGTTCTACGTCGCTGAGTTCGAAGCCTATGCCCGGCAGATGCTGGATGATCCGCAAAGCGGCTACACCGCATTTGTCGCGCCGGGCAATGCCGAGATCACGTCCGGCGATCAGGCTTTTGCAGAGATGGCCAAGACGTCCCAGATGCCAACCTATCACCTGAAACGGGCGGACGGGTCTGGCATCACTCTGGTGAATATCGGCGTCGGCCCGTCGAATGCGAAAACGGCGACCGATCACATCGCAGTGCTGCGCCCCCATGCCTGGCTGATGGTCGGGCATTGCGCAGGTCTGCGCAACACGCAGGCCCTGGGTGACTTTGTTCTGGCCCATGCCTATCTGCGCGAAGATCACGTGCTGGATGACGATCTGCCTGTCTGGGTGCCGATCCCAGCACTGGCCGAGATCCAGATCGCCCTGGAAGGGGCCGTTGCACAGGTCACCAAGCTGGAAGGCTATGAGTTGAAGCGCATCATGCGCACCGGAACTGTCGCTACGATTGACAACCGCAATTGGGAATTGCGCGATCAGTCCGGCCCCGTGCAGCGCCTGTCCCAATCGCGGGCCATCGCACTTGACATGGAAAGTGCCACGATCGCCGCGAACGGTTACCGTTTCCGAGTGCCTTACGGGACGCTTCTCTGCGTCTCCGACAAACCGCTGCATGGAGAGTTGAAGCTGCCCGGCATGGCGTCCGACTTCTACAAAACGCAAGTCGCACGGCACCTGATGATCGGTATCGGTGCGATGGAACGCCTGCGTGAAATGCCGCTGGAACGCATCCACAGCAGGAAACTGCGATCGTTTGACGAGACGGCATTTCTGTAATTTCGCAAAAAACGACGAAAACAGCTTGAAATTGGCTGTTTTTTTCTTGTGCGCTCCCACTAATCGTTGTGTTGCTATACAACATTCCGTTACAAGTGCGGACAGAGGCCCAAGAACTCGGGCAGACGAAGGAGACCAGAAAATGGCAAAACCAATGACAAAAACCCAACTCGTCGCCGCGCTGGCCGAAGAAATGGGAACTGACAAGAAAACCGCAGGCGGTGCGCTGGACGCGATCTGCGGATTGATCACGAAAGAAGTGTCCAGCGGCGGTGCCGTCACGTTGCCTGGCGTAGGCAAGATCTATTGCCGCGAGCGCCCTGAACGCATGGTGCGCAATCCGGCCACCGGCGAACAGTTCAAGAAAGAGGCGGATAAGGTCGTAAAAATGACAATCGCCAAGGCGCTGAAAGACAGCGTAAACGGCTAAGACTTACCTCAACTTCAGTTACATGGGTCGTCTTCGGACGGCCCTTTTTCTTTGGCAGAACGGAAGAATCATGGTGGGTGATAAGAGATTCGAACTCCTGACATCTTCGATGTGAACGAAGCGCTCTACCACTGAGCTAATCACCCGCCCGCGTGGATCTAGTGTCAAACTGAGCATTCCGCAACTCGAATTTTGGGCAATTGAGGCCTCCTGAGTGCCAATCAAATGGCTCCGTGTGATCTCAACACCGCTGTAAGATCCGCAGGATGAAGGGATATTGAAACCGACACAGAAAGCCGCTCTGACTGAGCAAGAAGGGCAAAATCCAGGACAGCGCGGAAACGACGCCGGTTCGCGACACGCCATAACCCGTTAGGTCAGTGTCGAAAGCGATGTACCGAAATCAAGGGCCAATTGCTGACCTGTCAACGCGCTCGCCAGAGAGATACGAAACAATCTTGGAAAGCACCGGTTGGTCTTAACGAAGCAGTATGAAATGTTCGCGAGGGCATACCTCAACGCACCTGTTTGGGCACACATTCCTACCCGTTTCACACCAGCTTCACACGGCTATCAGCGTGAGATGACGCCAACCAAACGGGCCGAGCACATTCGCCTTGGTATTCCGGAGAAAGGGGTCGGAACAATCCAGGGAGCTCTTTGACGTGTTTTGGGATCAAGGCTGGATCAGGGTCGTTCGGATTGAATCGAGCGCGTCTTTGGCAATTGTGGAAACGCCTGTTGACCAGGATCAGCGACAAAGAACGCCGTGGGCTCAGGTCGCGGATCAAAGGTCAGGAGGTCCAAACCGGCGGCAGCGCGTCTTAAAGCATGGATGACGAACTTCAAGAACGCGGAGACGGCGCCGTCGACCTTGGCATTATGGGCCAAATCGGAGGGGGGTGAACGAAGCAGGAGGATTATTCCTTTGTTCAGCTTTGGGATACATTTCCAAGATCTGCGCGGCATTGACCCAATCGTGCCTCAATTCAGCCGCTTTGGGCTGAGACATCTCGCTTGAATTGAAGTCTATCTAGGGGCAAAGCGTCATGGCGGATCAAACGATAGTTGGGAGCACGCGCCTCTCCGAAAAGATCGTGCCGATCCTGTTTACGGCCACCATCTTTCTAAGCGCCTCGCTTCTGTTTTTCGTGCAACCGCTCTTCGCCAAGCTGGTGCTACCGCTTCTGGGGGGTGCGCCGGCGGTCTGGACCACGGCGATGCTGTTCTTTCAAACAGTTCTGATCGGCGGATATCTATATGCGCATTTGCTGAGCCGGTACGTGCCGTTGCGGGCACAATTGCTTACTCACCTTGCCGTTTGGGCCGTTGCTTTGACCTTCCTACCGCTTTCAGTGCCTGCGGATTGGCAATTTGATGAGGGTGTGGCCCTGCCGCTGCAAACGCTCGCCATCTTCGCCGTCGGTGTAGGCGCCCCTTTTGCAATGCTGTCTGCCAACGCCCCGCTGATACAATCTTGGTACGCCAAAAGCGGGGGACCCTCGGCGGATGATCCCTATTTCCTGTATGCCGCCAGCAATATCGGTTCGCTTGTGGCCCTTCTGGCCTTCCCGCTGGTGGCAGAGCCGCTTTTTGGGGCCAGAGTAACAGGCTATGGCTGGGCCGCTGGCTTTATCCTCTTGGGTGGTCTGCTGATGCTGGTCATGCTCACGCTCAAGCAGAGCGCCGCCCAGGACCGCAAGACTGATGAAACAGAAGATGACGTGCGCCCGGCCGTCGGTGCAAAATCAATCCTGCGCTGGCTTTTCATCGCGTTTGTGCCGTCTTCGCTGATGCTGGTTGTAACTACCAAGATCAGCACTGACGTCGGTTCACTACCACTGGTTTGGGTGGTTCCGCTGTCGCTGTACATCTTCAGCTTCGTGCTGACCTTCACAAACACGCCAAAGCTGAGCGATCGTGTTATCGACATCCTGTTTGTGGTCAGTCTGTTCTGTCTGGCAGCCACGCTTACTCTGGGCCATGGGGGAATTCTGAAACTTCCACAGGCCATCATTCTGTGCCTCGCGCTTTTTGCGGTCGCTTTGAAAGCCCACAGAATGCTTTATCTGAGCCGCCCCAACGTGGACGGGTTGACCGTGTTTTACCTGATCATGTCGATCGGTGGCGCAATTGGCGGCCTTTTCAACTCGATCGTCGCACCCGTTTTCTTCAACAGCCTGCTTGAGGCGCCATTGACCGCCTTGGCCGCAGCTGTCCTTCTGACCATCGGCACAGATGCAGCCGGTCATCGCCGTGCCGTCACGCGCGGTGTCGTCTTGGGATTTGTCGCCATCTGCGTCATGGTCGGCCTTCTTGCCACAGGTCTCCCCCCCAAAACCGCCAATCTGATCAGCTTTGGTCTGCTCGTTTGTGCCGCAATTGTGCTGCGCCCGATCAATACCTGGTTGCCTTTGTCGGTTGTCCTGGCCTCTGTGGGGGCCGGTCTGGTGGTCAAGCATTCCAACAATATCGTTCTGCAGGATCGCAGCTTTTTCGGGCACCACATCGTGCGCGAGGCGGACGGATTGCGGCTCTACAACCACGGCACCACATTGCATGGCATGCAGCGTATCGCGGAAACGGATGGCAAACCGACACCGCTGAGCTATTACCACCCCACATCCCCTATGGCGCAGGTCGTCACAGCGGCTGCACTGCCGAACGATGCGGCCATTGGCATTGTCGGTCTCGGCGTCGGATCACTGGCCTGTTATGCGCAGCCTGGTCAGGATTGGCATTTTTACGAGATCGACCAGAAGGTCATCGAGATTGCACAGGATCCGAACCTGTTCAGTTTCCTTTCCTCTTGCACGCCTGAAGCGCCCATCTATCTGGGAGATGCGCGGCTGGTTCTGGAACGTCAGGACCTCACATTCGACGTGCTCGTGATCGACGCCTACAGCTCGGACGCAGTCCCCATTCACCTGCTAACGCGCGAGGCGATGCAGATCTATCTCGACCGTTTGGCTGAGGATGGCGTTCTGGTGATGCACATCTCCAACCGGTACTACGACCTTCGCAAACCGATTTCTCAACTGGCTCAGGATGCCGACCTGGCGATCTTCCAGCAACGACAGCCCCAGACCAAGATCGAAACCGACGGCGGTACGGGATCCGAAGTGCTGGCCCTGACACGTTCATCGGAGGTTTTTGAGGCAATGTCGCTCGGGACGGACTGGAAACCTCTCAATCCGATGCCGGGCCGCGTCTGGACCGACGATCGCGCTAATCCGCTGAGTGCGCTACGAAACTGACCTTCGCAAGATCCCAGAGAAGGGCGCCTCTTTTCGTTAATATATCTGGACGCATCTAAAGCACGCTCTTCTCGGACAACCCTTTCTTCTTGCCCGGCAACCACGTCAGAGCGACGGACTTGAAACGACCAGGACAGCTAGCGCTCAGATCTGATTTTGACGGCTTTCGAGACCGCTTGAGCCGGCGGTACAATAAGGCGAATGCATCAGATAGAACGCCATCTCATAACGCTTGCAGCCTTGCCTTTCGGCAATGCCGCGTCGTCCACCTTCCGATGCAGCTAGTGGCCAACTGACCTTGCCAGGAGCTTCGCCCTAAAGGGGCTGAGCTTTGAACCTGCCGCCGACGATGTGAGCGCAGAAACCCATGCCGGGACCTGAGGCCATCTGGTGACGATCACCGGCGCCTCCGGAAAGGCTTTAGCTCCAACGTGGAACGCGGCGCCTGAGGATGGCTGGGTGGTAAGTGGATCGGCGACACCAACGCCTTTGCCTGGACTGAGTGCTCCGAAGCAGATCAGACTTTCCCGAATGGTGGCCTCGTTGGCTATTGGTCGCAATTCCTCCCGCAGTGAGACGAACTGTTCAGGCGAGCGCCATAACGCAATCAGTGTTTTTGGCAGCGGCATTTGGAGCGATTTGACCCGCAGAGCCCAAATCGGACCTGTCGAGAAATAAAGTAAACCAGTCGTTCCCTGTTCCACTTCCTTTGGGCGCTGAGCAGGTATTGACAGGTACTGGCACATTCGTATTTCAGCGCCGCCGCCAAAAGGGCCAATACGAAAAAAGGCGCCCGTCGCAAGAGGCGCCTTTTGAATTTTCAACCAAGCGGCATCAATGCGCTGCGCTGACGCCAGCACCATCGCCGGAAGATTGCGCCGCCGCTGCAATCGCGGCCTCTTCGGCTGCTTCATCCCATTCGATTGCGTCAGGTTTGCCAACAAGCGCATGCTCCAGAACTTCGGATACGTGTTTCACCGGAATGATGTGCAGACCTTTTTTAACGTTGTCTGGGATTTCGGGCAGATCCTTTTCGTTCTCTTCAGGGATCAATACGGTTGTTATGCCACCCCGCAAAGCCGCGAGAAGCTTTTCCTTCAATCCGCCGATCGCGCTTGCATTGCCCCGCAACGTAACCTCGCCCGTCATAGCGATGTCCTTGCGAACGGGAATCTGCGTCAGCACGGAAACGATCGCCGTGACCATTGCGAGACCAGCCGACGGACCGTCTTTCGGCGTCGCCCCATCCGGCACGTGAACGTGAATGTCAAGCTTGTCGAATTTCGTCGGCTTTATCCCGAGCTGAGGCGAGATTGACCGAACGTAGCTTGACGCTGCATCAATCGACTCCTTCATCACATCGCCGAGCTTGCCGGTCGTCTTCATCCGGCCCTTGCCGGGCAAGCGAAGCGCCTCGATGCTCAGCAATTCTCCCCCGACAGAGGTGTAAGCCAAGCCTGTCACAACGCCGATCTGATCTTCCTTCTCAGCCAGACCATAGCGGAATTTCGGCACACCCAGGAAGTCGTCAAGATTGTCCGGGGTCACTGTGACCTCATCCGCCTCTTTCTTTATGATCTTGGTGAGCGATTTCCGCGCCGTCTTCGCAATCTCACGCTCGAGGTTACGCACGCCTGCCTCGCGGGTGTAGTGGCGAATGATCGACGTCAGCGCTTCATCGGTCAGTTCGAACTCCTTCGACTTGAGGCCATGGTTTTTGACCTGTTTGGCGATCAAATGCTGTTTGGCGATCTCGCGCTTTTCATCCTCGGTGTAGCCAGCCAGCGGTATGATCTCCATCCGGTCCAGCAAAGGCCCCGGCATGTTGTAGCTGTTCGAGGTCGTCAGAAACATCACGTTGGACAGATCGTATTCGACCTCAAGATAGTGGTCTACGAAGGTGCCGTTCTGTTCAGGATCGAGCACTTCGAGCATGGCCGACGCCGGGTCGCCCCGAAAATCCTGACCCATCTTGTCAATCTCATCGAGCAAGATCAGCGGGTTCGTGGTTTTTGCCTTTTTCAGCGCCTGAATGATCTTGCCTGGCATGGAGCCGATATACGTCCGTCGATGGCCACGGATCTCAGACTCGTCGCGCACGCCACCCAGCGAAATACGAATGAATTCGCGCCCTGTCGCTTTCGCGACAGACTTGCCCAGCGATGTCTTGCCCACACCGGGAGGACCGACCAGACACAGGATCGGGCCTTTCAGTTTTTTCGACCGCTGCTGCACGGCGAGATATTCGACAATCCGCTCTTTTACCTTTTCCAAGCCGTAATGGTCGTCATCAAGGATCTTCTGCGCGCGCCCCAGATCCTTTTTCACGCGGGACTTCACGCCCCAAGGGATCGACAGCATCCAGTCGAGGTAATTGCGCACAACTGTGGCTTCTGCGCTCATAGGGCTCATGTTCTTGAGCTTTTTAATCTCGCCCTCGGCCTTTTCCTTGGCCTCTTTCGACAGTTTCGTTTTCGCGATCCGTTCTTCCAGTTCAGCGATTTCGTTCTTGCCGTCTTCGCCATCGCCCAGCTCTTGCTGGATCGCCTTCATCTGTTCGTTGAGGTAATATTCGCGCTGCGTCCGCTCCATCTGGG
>ERZ1740067.20-NODE-20-length-144254-cov-10.957940_pt1 | contig 144254 bp, 127 predicted proteins | sample MGYA00581736_ERZ1740067 | MGnify/ENA primary metagenome ERZ1740067 (study PRJEB43018, sample SAMN04849236) | marine metagenome | isolation source: floating plastic debris | place: Pacific Ocean | collected 2008-08-27 | study: EMG produced TPA metagenomics...
ATTATGTCAGACATTGCATCAAGAGTTAAGGCTATCATCGTTGATAAACTAGGTGTTGATGAAAATGAAGTTGTTGCCGAGGCAAGCTTTACCAACGATTTAGGCGCGGATTCCTTGGACACCGTCGAGCTTATCATGGAGTTTGAAAAAGAATTTGACATTCAAATACCAGATGATCAAGCTGAAAATATTGCAACTGTAGGTCAAGCTATCAGCTACATAGAAGAAGCTAAATAATTATATGATATTTTACCAAATCATGTAAATTATCCATGTGATAAATATCGCATGGATAATTTTTTTTTAATTTAGGTATGTAAGGGTAAATCAAGGTTCAATGCAGTTAAAGCGTGTAGTAGTTACTGGAATGGGTGCGTTGACCCCCATAGGTAACAATTTAAAAGCGTATTGGGAAGGACTAGAGAACGGCGTAAGCGGTTCGGCCCCGATAACTTATTTTGATACTGAAAAATTTAAGACAAAGTTCGCTTGCGAGCTCAAAGGATATAATCCCCAAGACTTTTTTGACAGAAAAGAAGCTCGAAAACTGGACCGTTTTGCGCAGTACGCCCTGGTTTCATCCGATGAGGCCATCGCGGATTCTGGGATTGATCTCGAACACTTGGACAAGTTCCGGGTGGGAGTGGTCTGGGGTGCGGGAATAGGTGGTTTGGAAACCTTTCAGAATGAAGTTATTGGATATGCGCAGGGAGACGGTACTCCAAGATTCAACCCTTTCTTTATCCCAAAAATGATTGCCGACATCGCCCCGGGGAACATTTCCATAAAGCATGGATTTATGGGTCCTAACTATACCACGGTATCTGCCTGTGCATCTTCTGCCAATGCACTGATAGATGCCCTAAATTACATCCGATTGGGTCATTGTGATGTTATTGTAACAGGAGGAAGTGAGGCCGCTGTGACCATTGCCGGTATGGGAGGTTTCAATGCGATGCATGCGCTCTCCACACGAAATGACAGTCCTGAAACAGCATCTAGGCCTTTTGACGCTACAAGGGATGGTTTTGTCTTGGGTGAAGGGGCGGGAGCCCTCATTCTAGAGGAATATGAACATGCCAAAGCCCGTGGGGCTAAAATTTATGCCGAAGTCCTGGGAGGAGGTCTTTCAAGTGATGCGTACCATATGACCGCTCCTCATCCCGAAGGTATTGGGGTTGTTCGGGTAATGGAGAACTGCTTGGAGAACGCGGGGCTGAAACCTGAAGATGTGGATGCCATAAACACACACGGAACATCCACCCCATTGGGAGATGTTGCAGAATTGAAGGCAATTTCAAAGGTCTTTGGAAATCACGCGCCGAACATCAACATCAATTCAACAAAATCCATGACAGGACATTTACTGGGGGCCGCTGGCGCCATTGAAGCTATTGCTTCAATTTTAGCTATCGAGCACAGTACGGTTCCACCAACCATAAACCATAGCGTTGTGGATGAAGAAATCGATGCCTCTCTCAATTTGACCCTGAACAAAGCCCAAAAGCGGGATGTAAACATAGCCATGAGCAATACCTTTGGTTTTGGGGGCCATAATGCTTGCGTGTTGTTCAAAAAAATAGGATAGAAAGCGATACGATGAAATTAACGTCAAAAATATTCCATTCCCATCCAAAAACGGATGGGGATTTTTTTTTGGCGATAAAACAAATTCTCGGGTTTAAACCGAAAAAATTGGAAATATACCGCAGGGCCTTTCTCCATAGGTCCATGAACCTGAAGGATGAAAAAGGCAATCCAAAAAACTACGAGAGGCTTGAATTTTTGGGAGACGCTATGCTCGGGACCATCATCTCAAAACATCTTTATAAAGAAGTGCCCGAAGGAGATGAGGGGTATTTGACCAAAATGCGCTCCAAGGTAGTGAGCCGTAAACATTTGAACGAGCTCGGAAAAGATTTGGGATTGTTACAGCATGTAGAAAGCAGAATCCCAAAATCCCATTTTGGCGAAAACATCCATGGTAATGTGTTTGAAGCCCTGGTGGGGGCAATCTACCTGGATAGAGGATACTCGTATTGTGAAAAGTTCATAAATGAACGGGTAATTCAACCCTATGTAGATATTGAGCAGTTGGAAGGTAAGGTAATTAGCTACAAAAGTCTGGTGATAGAATGGTGCCAGAAGCAAAAGAAACCCTTTAACTATGAAGTTTACGAGGATACCGGAAATGATGAATACAAGCACTTTGCCGTAAAGTTGACCATTGGAAGCAAAATCATGGCCAAAGCACGGGCCACTTCCAAAAAAAAGGCAGAAGAAAAAGCATCAAAAAGAGCTTATTTTGCACTTCAAGGTCGTATGGGTCCTCAAGAGCATTAAAAAAACGCAAACTCAAACGTTTTCGTGAACTTTTCACTACCGTTGATTCCCAGATAGCTAGGCTGTAAAACGTATTAAGAGTATATTTACCGCTCGTGTGAAACGCATGTCAGCCACCTATAAAATATCAGAGGCTTATTATGAAAATGACTTTCAGCTAATTGCCATCCATAGTGGAATGGAAGACTTTTCTTTGGCCTATTTCCTAAACCGAAATTGTAGTTTGTATTTAAGGCGAACCGAAAAAGACCTGCAAGGGGAACGTTCCGTAATGTTTTCCATATTTGATTGGACGGATTTACAAACGGATAGCTATTGGGTGCTGTTTTCCAATATGTTTGAAGAAGAAGTTGGAATTTCCGAAGGGTTTTTCACAAATGATGTCTCAATAAGGACCAGTTTTTTAGTGCCAGAACAGAAAGAAGTGGATTATTTTCTGAAAATAGACTCAGAAAATAAATCGCTGGTTAAAAATACGGTCAAAGCGATAAATGACCTGCCTCGGGTTGTAACTGCCTACGCTTTGGATACAACCAAATTAAAATCAACAAGCAACTTAATCTATTAATGATGCCAACAAGAAAAAAGACCAAGATTGTAGCAACACTTGGACCTGCCACCAGTAAAAAGGAAACCTTAAAGAAGATGATGTTGGCGGGAGTTGATGTGTTCCGAATCAATTTTTCCCATGCGGCGCATGATGATGTCGCAGAGCGTATCAGGATTATCAGGGAGCTCAATGAAGAGTTGGAGACCAACACCGCAATATTGGCTGATCTCCAAGGCCCCAAGTTACGGGTAGGTGTCATGGGAGGGGAGGTAGTAGTCTCCCCCGGCGATAGGGTTACGTTTGTTACTGGCGAACCCTTCGATGGCAATTCGGAACGTGTTTTTATGAACTATGCGAACTTTCCCTTGGATGTTAAGCCAGGAGAACGCGTGCTATTGGATGATGGAAAGCTGATTTTCGAAGTAAAGTCCACTAACGGAAAAGATGAAGTACAGGCAGAAGTAATACAAGGTGGCCCCTTAAGGTCAAAAAAAGGAGTCAATTTACCTAATACGGACATTTCGCTTCCTGCATTGACCGAAAAGGACATAGGCGACGCCATATTCGCCATAACCCAGAAAGTGGATTGGATTGCCCTTTCTTTTGTAAGACATAGTCAAGATTTGATTGACCTTCAGAATCTTATCAACCAACATTCGGAACATAAAATTCCCATAGTTGCCAAAATTGAGAAACCGGAGGCTGTCAACAACATTGATAAAATTGTGGCGTATTGTGATGGGCTTATGGTTGCACGGGGCGATTTAGGTGTGGAAGTGCCCGCTCATGAAGTACCTCTAATCCAAAAGCAGCTGGTACTACGAGCTAAAAAGGCAAGAATACCGGTAATAATTGCCACACAAATGATGGAGACTATGATTACCAGCCTAACACCGACCCGTGCTGAGGTCAATGATGTCGCCAACTCCGTCATGGATGGTGCGGACGCTGTGATGCTTTCGGGAGAGACATCCGTAGGTAATTATCCAATACAGGTTATTGAGAAAATGTCCAGTATTCTGGTTAGTGTAGAAGGTTCCAATCTTATCAATGTTCCGCAGACACCCCCACATATCAAGACTAAACGGTACATCACCAAGTCGGTATGCTATCATGCGGCACTGATGGCCAATGAAATCCAAGCGAAAGCCATTTCTACACTTACCAATAGTGGGTATACTGCTTTCCAGATTTCGGCCTGGAGGCCCAGCGCACATATTTTGGTGTTTACTTCCAATCGGCGAATTCTAAACCAACTTAATTTATTATGGGGAGTTAAAGCCTTTTTTTACGATAGGTATGTATCGACAGATGAGACCATTGAGGATGTAAACAATATTGCTTGTAAAAAGGGGTTCTTGGATGTCGGAGATATGCTTATCAGTCTGGCGGCCATGCCCATTAAAGATAAAGGAATGGTCAATACCTTACGAGTCACTGAAATTGAGCACTGCCCAATTTGACGAATTCTAAGCTACTTCCCTCTCAAAAGCGATGAAGTTGACAACCTTGCCTTTGGTATTAAAGATAGGCTGACCTTTGATCCAACAATTGTAAGTGGTTCCGTTTTTACGGTAGTTGGTTATTGTAGCTTCAAAAGGGACCAAATCTTTAATCGCTTTTGAGATGTATTTAGAAGTATCCTGACATGTTTTTTCTCCTTGGAACATCTTAGGTTTTCTCCCAATGATTTCTTCCGGGGAATAACCGTTCATGGGAAATATATTTTGAGTGGCATATACGATGTTCAACTGCGGATCGGTAACCACAACAACATGTTCCTTGTCCAAAATTTCATTTTTAAAAGAAACTGTACTTTTCCAGTTCTGTATTTTGGCCAAGGAATCAAGTCCGTTTACATCTTTAAGGCTTTTACATACCTTATTGAAATGTTGAGCGTATATATCGAGCGCGCTCAGAGGATAGCTGTTAATTTCTTGACTACCATAGAACTTGGAGAGCGCTTCATCGTAAAATTTGGTCTTTTCCATATTCAATACTATAAAAAGTTTGATTTCCATAGAAATCTAAATAAAACATTAACATTTCTGTTTAACCATTTAGACAAAAGAAGGGGTATAATCGATGTAAGTGTCAACAATAAATGGAGACAAACCATCATAAAATCAGGGTTTTAAGTAAGGTTAAACAAAACGGTACATGGCATGTTATACGAATTTAGAGACTCAAAATTAGGCTCCATAATCGGTTTTACCGACAGAATCCAAACCAGTTTGGGGGACTTTTCGGTGACCGAGCATACCATTAAGTTCTTGTGGAATAGAAACAATAAACCTGTCAATTTTCATGTGGACAACGTTCCTGTTCACCTGGAGCCTGATCAGTTGACCACCGTTACCTATTTACATAAAGTTTCGTTTTCCAAAACAGGACTCCCATTGACCGGGATTCTCTTTAATAGGGAGTTTTACTGTATATCGGATCATGATAGCGAGGTATCTTGCAATGGAATTTTATTTTTTGGCACCCAGGATCTACCCATCATCACCATAAAAGAAGAACAAAAACGAAAGTTTGGATTGTGGTATGAAGTTTTTACCGAAGAGTTTGCCACCCCGGATGCAATTCAAGGCGATATGCTCCAAATGCTCTTAAAAAGGTTGATAATCATGAGTACTCGTTTGGCCAAAGAACAGCTCTTGGTAACGAATTTGGATAACGAACAAATTGATATCATCCGGAAGTTCAATTTTTTGGTGGACCTACATTATAAGACAAAAAGAAAAGTGAGTGATTATGCCGAATTATTGTTCAAATCCCCGAAAACCCTTTCTAATCTGTTTGCCTTGTACAACCAAAAACCTCCGCAACAGATTATCTTGGACCGTATCGCTTTGGAAGCCAAAAGGATGATGCACTTCACTGAAATGCAAAACCAAGAAATTGCGTATGAATTGGGCTTTAATGACCCTGCCCATTTCAGTAGGTTTTTCAAAAAAATGACCCGTATGACCCCCTCAGAATATCGAAAAAACAAACAGATCACTACTTAAGGGAAATTTAGGCAAGTTGTCGGGAAATTACTGCTAACACCCATCTGTCCATTCGCCGCATCTTTGTGCCGTACTAAAAAAAACAGAGATGAAAGTAGCGGAAAAATCAGTTTTTATTTTAAAATCAGTTTTTGGGAAAACGGAGAAATCCAAAACCAATTCCGTTTCATCATCAACACGTTGTGAGCAAAGGCAACCTCACGATTTCTATTGTGATGCCAAAAAACCCTTTGTTTCAAACATTCAATTTTAATAATAACACATCTAAAACAATTTGTACTATGAGCAATTTTAATGTACCAAAACGAGAAGAAGTAAGTAGCAATAATCAAGCGTTATTCGACAATTTGGAAAAAGCGGTCGGTTTTGTTCCAAATCTGTATGCGACCTACGCACATTCAGAAAATGCTTTGGGAAACTACCTGACGTTCTCAAACGCAAAGACATCCTTGACCGCAAAACAAAAGGAAGTGGTGAATTTGGCAGTAAGCCAGGTCAATGAGTGTATATACTGTTTGTCCGCGCATACCGCGATAGGTAAATTGAACGGTTTCACAGATGATCAAATTTTGGAGCTGAGATCAGGAAGCGCTTCATTTGACACCAAATTGGATGCCTTGGCCAAATTGGCACGAAACATTACAGAGAATAGGGGTGCCACGGACGCCGCAGTTTTGGAAAACTTCTTTGAAGCAGGATGGACCAAGGAAAACTTGATAGACACTATAGTTTTGGTAGGGGACAAGACCATTTCCAACTACATTCACAGTACGACCAAAGTACCGGTTGACTTTCCATTGGCCCAACCCTTAGAAGCAACGGTTTAACTTCTTTAAAACCTCAATTTTAAATTTTCGTCATATGAAAAATGTGATTTTATTATTTGCCCTTTTGTTTGGAGGATTTAGTGCAGTGGAAGCCCAGGATGCAATGAAGGATAAAATGGCAAAAACGATAGCTTTAGAGCAGACCATCGGAGAATTTACCCAAAAACAGATCACCGTTTCTGAAGGCATCTACGTTTTTGATATTTCAAACAATGGGGTTGGCCATGATGTAGGTTTCGTTTTGGTAAAGAAAGGTCTGGACATCAATAAGCCCGAGAACCATATTAAAACAGCTTATGTTACCCAGCCTGTACAAACGGGAACTTCCCAAACTTCAAAACCCACATTACTGGAAAAAGGGGAGTATGTATACTTTTGTCCCTTGAATCCGACCTCTTCGGACAACACCTTGTTGGTACAATAAGACGTAAGGATTTGTAGGTAAATAAAGCGCGCTCGATTACGAGCGTGCTTTTTAAGTTTTCAAATCCAAATGTGCGAAAAAAGAGGGGGCCGTACTTTTGGCCAAGTAAATGGGCCAAGCGTTTTTAAAGAGATTCGCTTCGGTTATTGCACTTTCGTAAAGAAGATAGATTCCCCCGGAAACCTGTTCAATTTCTGCTTTGGAAACATTGTGGACGTTATCCACAACCACCTCTCCCAAATAGAGCAGTAATTCCTTTTTTTGTTTTTGGATGGCTAAAAAAATCCGCTCCTGCCGAGCCGATAATTCACCTAAGGTCTTGAGTGCCCAACACCCGAAAAATACATCTTCCCGGTATATATCCGTAAGATAGTCGAAGATGGCCAACAGTTGATTTTTTCCAATTTTTCTACGACTGACATATCCCTTAAGACCAGTTATAAAACCCTCGTGTCTTTGTGCCAAGTAAGCGATACAGATATCTTCCTTGGATTTAAAGTGGCTATACAGCGTGGCTTTTGCAATGCTACATTTGCTGATAATTTCATTGATTCCCGTCGCATGGTACCCATTGGCATAAAAAAGTTCCCCTGCGGTAGTGATGATATGTTGATGGATATTCTGCTTTTGCATCCCCACAAAATAAGGAAGAAATAATGGCTTGGACAATATTGATATCCTTAGAAATCAAACCGAAGCTGCACCGAGACGGATTCACTGGTACCAGTTTCTGCTTTTTTGTCCTTTTCCGTGTTCAGGTTGGCGAGGGAAATTCCCAAAAGGCGCACTGAATTTTCCAAAGGAGACTGATAAAGTAGTTCTTTTGCGGTTTCTAGAACAAGATTTTTATCAGCGACAAAATAGGGCAATGTTTTACTGCGGGTTTGCAAGCTAAAGTCGCTATACTTTATCTTTAAAGTAATTGTTTTTCCAGCAATCTTTGATTTTTGGAGCCGGCGTTCCAGCTCATTTGCAATATTTTCCAATTTTTCCAGCATAAATATTTCACTGCTCAAGTTTTCAGAAAATGTGCGTTCGGCTCCCACAGATTTTGGAATTCTGTGGGGTTTTACTTCACTCTTGTGAATTCCGCGGACCACATGGTAGTAATACCTCCCGCTTTTGCCGAAGTGTTGGTCCAAAAATTCCAAAGACCTTTGCTTGAGGTCGTTTCCCGTAAAAATTCCAAGTTTATACATTTTCTCAGCTGTTACTTTGCCCACGCCATAGAATTTCCGAATTTCCAGATTCTCCAAAAATGAAACCACTTCTTCAGGGTTAATGGTTTTCTGTCCGTTGGGTTTGTTCATATCACTGGCCACTTTAGCAATGAACTTGTTGATGGAAATGCCCGCGGATGCCGTAAGTCCGGTTTTTTCCAAAATCTTTTTACGGATTTCTCGGGCAATAAGCGTGGCTGAAGGGTTCCCTTTTTTGTTCTCTGTAACGTCCAAATAGGCTTCATCTAAGGAAAGGGGTTCTACCAAATCGGTATATTCAAAAAAAATACTTCGTATTTGCAGGGAAACTTCCTTATATCTGTCGAACCGCGGTTTCACAAAAATCAGTTCCGGACAGTTTTTCTTGGCAATATAACCGGACATGGCACTTCGAACACCAAACTTACGGGCTTCATAACTGGCCGCTGAAACCACGCCCCTTTTGGAACCTCCTCCTACGGCAAGAGGTTTACCTTTGAGCTCGGGATTGTCATGTTGCTCAACGGAGGCATAAAACGCGTCCATATCTACATGAATGATTTTTCGTAAGGGAAAATCCAGCGCCACCCTCAAATTTATAGCTATATTTAATACAATGGGAGATTTGGAAATTGAAAGGAAGTTTTTGGTCTCTTCCGATGCTTATAAAAAAGAAGCATCTTCAAAAATCAAAATCGTTCAAGGTTTTTTGAATACACACCCAGAGCGGACCGTGCGCGTCCGTACCATGGGTGGAAGTGGGTTTTTGACCGTGAAGGGAAAATCGAATGCTTCTGGAACTTCACGTTTTGAATGGGAACGAGAGCTTACCGATAAGGAAGCGCTGGCACTGATGAAATTATGTGAACCGGGTACTATAGCGAAGTATCGCTATCGAATACATTTTGCGGATAAGATCTTTGAGGTTGATGAATTTTTGGAAGATAACCTAGGGCTTGTGCTTGCAGAAATAGAACTAAACCATGAAAACGAAGTCTTCAAAAGACCAAAGTGGCTCGGGGAAGAAGTGACCGGACAGGTCCAATATTACAATTCCAGTCTCACCCAAAAATCTTTCAAAAAATGGTGAAATATCAAGATGATTGGGCCTCAACAGGTTTGGGTATGTTCGGTTTTACCTTGGAATTGGTCACATTTTGAAGTGAAGTTTTTTTGGCGATTCCAGACACGACGGGGTAAATAAGACCAATCCCCAGTAAAATTCCACCAACTAGAAAAATGTTAATCGGGGAAACAAACAATGTTCCAGTGTTGAGAACTCCTAAAATTAGTACGGTGGACAAGGGAAATGACAAGGCCAATATATTTAGCGCCAAATCACTATCAAACGTTCTTTTCTGGTCGTCTTCCAACTCAAGTGATTCTACCGTAGAGATATGTGCATAAGGCCAAAAACTGCAAGAGCTTAATCCAAATGCGAGTAATAGCAATATGGTTTCAAGTGAATTCAGCCCAATGGAAGCTACAAACAAGCCTCCCAAAATGAACACCAGGCCAGCACGTATACTTAGCATGGAAAATACCTGGAAAAATTGTTTCCTTTTGAATTTAATACCTAGTCCAATGAACAAAAGCACTAAAGGAGTCATTATCAAACTCAATTTTTTAAGAATATCACCGAACAATACAGGTAAGGTATCCATGGTGAATCCCAGGGCCAACAATATGAGGGCTGCTCCGATAAACAGGTTGACAGGTTCTGAAACCAGCACCTTTAAAAGAGAAACAAGCTTACTGCCTTTCCTCTTTTTTACATTCCGATGGCGGTAATGCCAATTCATCGCTACGATGTAAAGACCTATCAAGACAAATACTTTATTGCCCAAATCGGCCATGGCCACTTTGGCCAGGGCATTTTCTCCAAGAAACTCCAGGACAAATGGAAAACATGAAAGGCCTGGAGCCAAGGAAGGAATCAATAATCGCGCAGTTCTATACTCTGAGGTATCCCTTGCTATTCCTAAAAGCGGGAGCATAATAGGTGTAGCTAAAAACAATAGGATGTTCAAAACCAAGGCCATTATGGGAAGAAACAGCAGGTCCCACTCAACTTCAACACCCAATAATGCTATAAAAATTGTAGCTGGTAGCGCAAGATTCAGGATAATCTTTTTGATTCCATTTAGCTCTGCCTTGGATTTTATTTTTGTTTTTAGAAGAGCGCCAATAAGAATAAAGCAGACGAACGTAATCGTTTTGTACAAACCTGAATCCATCAACCTAACCTTATACTAAAACCTTGGAAACCGCTTCGGTGAAAAGCTTCATTTCGTCCATGGTTCCCATACTGACGCGGCACCAGTCCTTATCCATAAAATGAAATGCTCGGACGCCTACTTTGAGATTGGTCATTTTTTCAAGGAAATCCTTTCCTTGCATTTCTATGGGGAAAATCATAAAACTTGTATGGGAAGGTACATATTCAAAACCCATGGAACCGAGACTCTCGTAGACATATTCCCTACATGCTGAGTTTAGGTTACGGGATTTGTCCAAAAATTCGATATCATCCATCGCGGACATTGCGGCAAAGACCGATGGATACGAAATACCCATTCCTCCACGGGTTATTTTCTGAATTTGACCTAAGGTTGATTCTTGACCCACGATATATCCGACACGTAGACCGGCCATACCGTGTATTTTGGAAAAAGTTCTGGCAATGATGACGTTTTTACCTTCTTTTATCAACGATACCATACTCTTCTTTAAACCTTCGCCCATAAAGGCCAAATACGCTTCGTCCACAAAAATTGGAACCTTTTCCGAAACCCTTGAACAAAAATCGATAAGCTCCTTGTGCTCAGTGATTGTTCCGGTGGGATTATTGGGGTTGCAGATATAAACCAACTTTGTTTCAGCGTCTACTGCAGCCTCCATAGCTTTTAGGTCATGGGACCAGTCTTTTTTAAGGGGAACCGGTTTCCAAGTGGCCCCAACGGATTCTGCAACGCGGATTAAGGACATATATGCCGGGTCAGCAGAAACAACGTTTCCTCCTTTCATAAAAAGGACCATCGCGGTTTTTTCCAAAAGGTCCGAGGAACCGGGACCCATCATAATATTATTTGAGGTTACACCTTCAAAATCAGCAATTTTGTCGATGAGTTGAAATAATTCTTTCCACGCATATCGATTTCCACCAGAGGCTGCCTTTTTAAAAGCTTCCAGAGCTTTGGGAGAAGGACCATAGGGATTTTCGTTGGCATTTAATTTCGCTGCCAAAGCTGGAAACTCCCGTCTATCTTGTATCAAATACTCTTTGAAAAAAGGACTATAAACAGCATTGCCATTTACATCTAAAGAAAGCGGGGCCTTCAGGTTTTCCGAGTAACCCAAATAGGGGGTCGCAAGTATGCCTCCGGCCGTAATGGCGCCTGTTTTCAACCAGTCTCTTCTGGAAATTGTTTTGGTGGTCATAGGTGTTCTTTTTTAAATTAGCAATCACCTCTAAATTAATGGGTTAGGAGGTTTAATCCTATAACAATTCCATAAAAATTCCAGCCACAAAATAGTAATCTTTGAAAAAAGCCATTAAAAATTGTGCTTTGATCAAGGATTATCGGGTTATTAAACAAATTAGAAAGAAGATTTGAACTGCTCCAAGAAGCGGATATCATTTTCGCTGAGCAATCGAATATCCGGTATTTGATGTAACAAGAGGGCAATACGATCAATGCCCATGCCAAAAGCAAAACCAGAATAAACTTCGGGGTCAATACCACAGTTTTGAAGCACATTGGGGTCGACCATACCGCAACCCATGATCTCCAGCCACCCGGTTCCCTTGGTCATCTTGTGGTCGGTCTCCGTTTCCAATCCCCAGTAAACGTCAACCTCTGCGCTGGGTTCCGTAAATGGAAAATAGGAAGGTCTCAACCGTATTCTTGACTTTCCGAACATCTCAGAAGTAAAGTATTGAAGGGTCTGCTTTAAATCGGCGAATGATACGTCTTTATCAACATAGAGGCCTTCCACTTGATGGAAAAAACAGTGCGATCTAGCAGAAATGGCTTCATTGCGATACACGCGTCCCGGGGAAATGGTTCGGATGGGCGGTTGATGATGCTCCATATAGCGAACTTGAACGGACGAAGTATGGGTACGCAGCAAAAGGTCTGGATCGGTCTGGATAAAAAAAGTATCCTGCATGTCACGAGCGGGATGGTATTCTGGAAGATTGAGTGCTGTGAAATTGTGCCAATCATCTTCAATTTCCGGGCCTTCTGAAACATTAAAACCAATTCGGGAAAAAATACTGATGATGCGATTTTTTACCAATGAAATAGGGTGTCTGGCTCCAATCTCAACGGGCTCTCCAGGTCGGGTCAGGTCTCCATGCTTACCTGGGGTATCGGTCTGGGCCTCTACGACCTGTTTTAACGTATTCACTTTATCTTTAGCTGAGTTTTTCAGCTGATTGATGGCCTGGCCGAATTCCTTTTTTTGCTCGTTGGGGATATTGTTGAATTCGGCAAAAAAAGTATTCAAAAGCCCTTTTTTCCCTAAATATTTAATTCGGAACGCTTCTATTTCCTCTTTGGATGTTGAAGTGAACTGGTTTACTTCAGCAAGGTGTTTTTTTATGGTGTCAATCATTGGTGATTGCTTTTTCAGCGGATAAAGGTAGCAAATTGTCCTTGAAAACTTAAGGGATAGGATAATGTAGAAAAAGTACGTTAAAGAGGGACCAAAGTAAGCTAAGGCTCATTTGAACGAAGCTCTAATTCAGGTCGACACTATCAGTAAAAAAAGTAATTCCAAAAATGATAAACGCAAAAATTACTCTAGAATAATGCGTGGTATTCTTGAGATAAAACAGAGTAAAATAAGCAGAATTATCGAGGCTGGGTCAAGGTTATAGCTTATGAAAATCCCGAATGATTTTCAGCAATGGCACTAAAAAAGTCAATGTTTTTCAGTTCCTACATGCTCCATCAACCGGTTCAAGAACTGTTCTGACCTTTGGTCGGATTTTAGGGGCACTGAAAATGTCCCCAACGCCTTGGCCGAAAATCAATTTGGCGAAAACCCGGAATCAACGCAACCTAAAATCGTGGCGAAGGGATATTGTTCCCTAGAGGTTTTCCGTACCTGTTGGAGCTACTCCTTTTCCGTTTGCTTTTTTTACGAAACCTTTATTGCCCTCCTTCAGAAGTTCCCATGCTTAATTTGGAGTCGGTGCCACTTGTGCCTCTGTCGTCCATGTTATCATCGCTTGGAAGATTTTTGCTTAATTTGAAAAATTGGATATAGCTCTCAGGATTATCCACCACTCCTCGCTCAGAAATTAACTTGATGTTGATGTTTTTATTTCTGGCTTTTTCTGAAAAATCATCTAAAATTTCAATAATGTCGTTGTCCAAATAGCGCGTTTTTCTCACGTCCAGTTCAAGTTGCGAGTTTTCAGGCAAACTATCGAGTTCTTTTAATATGGCCCCTTTATTGAAAAAAGTTACTTCTTCGGCCAGGGTCATCTTAATTTTATGAGCTCCATTGCTTCTATCCTCAATATGAAGGAAATGTGAGTTTTGATAGCTTTTGATCAAAATGACCACAATCCCGACGCCAAGTCCTAGTCCAATGCCCACAAGTAAATCTGTAAAAACAATTCCCAATACCGTAACAATAAACGGGACGAATTGTTTCCATCCTAAATTGAACATGGTTTTAAAAAGTTTGGGCTTGGCCAATTTATATCCCACAATAAAAAGAATGGCCGCCAAGACCGAAAGAGGTATCATATTTAGGAGTCGCGGGATAAGAATTACGGATATAAGCAAGAAAAAACCATGTATTATCGCCGATGCCTTGGTTCTTCCTCCAGATTGAATATTAGCGGAACTTCTAACGATTACCTGAGTAACGGGCAATCCTCCCAAAAACCCAGAAACGGTATTCCCAATACCCTGTGCCATTAATTCCTTGTTGGTCGGGGTGGTCCTTTTGTAAGGATCTAACTTGTCCGTAGCTTCAACGCAAAGCAAGGTTTCCAGGCTGGCGACCAAGGCTATGGTGAACGCTGTTATCCAGACCTGTGTATTCCCAATTACCGAGAAATTGGGAAAACTGAGCAAATTCCCCATAGTTTCAATACTTTCTGGTACGGGCACCTTTACTAAATGTTCTTCGGTAATGCCCCAGGTACTGTTGCCCTGGGTGAATACAAAATAAATGATACCAAGTATTACCGCTACCAAGGGACCTTGAACCAGTTTAAAAAACTTCCCCTTTTCTGACAGCACATTATTCCACAGTATTAAAATAATCATGGCCACTATGGCAATTACGGTTGCGCCATTGCTAAAATTACCGCTGATAATCCCACTTATGGTATTAAAAATCTCTGTAAAGGTATTTTCGCCATCTATTTGAAAGAATGCAAAATCTCCTTCGGGATCTTTGTCATATCCAAAAAAATAAGGAATCTGTTTCAAGATGATGATGATACCTATTCCGGTCAACATTCCTTTTATTACCGAGGATGGAAAGTAATACGCAATAACGCCCGCTTTCAATATGCTGAAAAGAATTTGGATGAGCCCACCCAAAACGACGGCTACTAGGAAATTTTCAAAACCGCCCAGCGTCCCGATGGCGGTCAGGACAATAGCCGCGAGACCCGCCGCCGGGCCACTAACCCCTATGTGGGAACCGCTCAGCGAACCAACGAGGATTCCGCCAACGATTCCTGCGATCAGTCCGGAAAATAGGGGAGCACCACTGGCAAGGGCTATTCCTAAACACAAGGGCAATGCCACAAAGAACACAACTATACTTGCAGGAAGGTCATTTTTGATATACTTGAACATAATTTCATTTAGTTTGAGCCTCCCAAGTACATACTAGGAGGTGATGATAGATTTATTTAGAGGTAAGAAGATACTATTACTTATGAAAGTCTTGGTGGGGGCAATAGAATATCTTCAATAAAATCGGAGTGGTACAATTCGTATTCTACATAAGAGTGAACTTGGAATTGAATTACCAAGGATTTGGATGGATAGGTGTTTTTCAAGAACATATCCTTTTCATCCCCTTGTTTTTCTGTTTCGTTTTCGTTGTTGTTCTCCTCTTCATTGGTATCCTTAAGCAAAACAATTTCATTGCTTTCATCCATAAGACTAAGAACGGATGGGGCCAATATGGAGGATATGATGAACAATGCGAAAAAGGAAAAGATATAATTCCTCAAAACCAGAAGATTTTCGACAAAAATAATAGTAAAGCTATCAATCTTTGTTAATTTTTGTCTAAAAATCTTTAAGAAGTTTGATATTCTCGTTTTTTATCCAGCCAGTTTGACCATCGGCAAGCCTTATTTTTTGCCACTCCTCCAAACTGTCCAGTACGTTAACCTTGGTGCCTTCGTGCAAGATGAATATAGCTTCGCTTGTCGAGTTGGGTTCCGCGGTAATTTTAACTTCTTTGGCAAAGACTATGGCGGGATTATCAGATGTATACTCTTGGTATTGCAAATAAGCCAGCAGAATAGCCAGTAGCCCCAACACCAATGCAAAAATACTGGTGATAAAGGCCATTCTCTTATGAGAGGCGTGGCGAAGAAAATAATAGGCCAAGTAACCCAATACAAAAAGCGCTATACACAAAACAGCGGTATAAGCCCATCCATCAAAAGAAAAAATGTTAACGACAGAACGGTATGCTTTGGCGATTTCCGTCTGGGGCATTTCTTCTACCGCGTCCAGTCTCATGTTCTGGGCGTATTTCAAATTGTTCTTTATTTCATTGTCGTATGGATTCAACAATAAGGCCTTTTCATAATAGTATATGCTTGGACCTATTGCATTCTGTTTATAATAGCAGTTGGCCAAGTTATAATACAAAGCGGCCGAATGCACGCCATTCTCCAAGATTTGCTCATAATTTTTAATGGCATCGGAGTATTCTCCCTTGTTGTAATGCTTGGTGGCCTGGGCAAACAATTGGCTATTTTGTGAATGGGCCAGGTTAAAAAGCAAAAGTGCCGCAATCAGAACATATACCTTACGCATCATAATTGTTTGTCCAATTTTGATATCACTTCGCTAGCCTTTTCATAATCCTGTTGCATCTGTACGTCCGAAAAGGGACTATATCTAGCCATTTCACAGTTGGTCAACAGGCTGATAAAACCTGAGATATCAGTATTTTCGACACCTTTATCTTCTAGAACTGAAGTAATTTTTTCCTTACTGAATTCTGATGTCTCTATTTTCAACTTTGCTTTTAAGTAGTTGTGCAATCCTTTTTCTAAAGCTACATAGAATGCCTCTTTATGTCCTAATTCTTTTTTGGCAGTTGAAAGATATTTTTTGGCCAATCTATTGGCTCGCTTTATTTTGTTTCCTTCCACATCACTGGCTATAGCTTCTCTTTTCTTGAAGGAAAAGACCGCAATAGGTATCAAAAGGACAGGTGCCAGAAGTAAGATGTAAAAAGTATTGGAGCCGAAAAAGTACTTAGTGCCAATTTTGGTCAGATTGGGTCTTAACTTTATAAAATGAAATTGTTTTCCTGTGGGGACTACCAACTGTTTATTGGTATTTGCGGCTATTGGCGTACTAATGCCACTGCCCGCGGGTCCTTCCAGGACCTCTATATTGATTTCCTCTGAATTCAAGGTCACATATTTGGAGGTCTTGGGGTTAAAATAACTGAAGGAAATACTTGGGATGGGATATTTTCCTCTGAAAGAAGGAACCACGGTGTAATTGTTGGTTACTTTACCTTCCATCCCGGAGATGTTCGTACGGACATTCTCTTGGTATTCCGGTTCATATACCTCCAGCGCACTTGGTAATTCGGGTTCAGGTAGTTGAAACAATTTTAAATTTCCTTTTCCGGAAACCTCAACCCTTGCTTGTAATGATTCTGACGCATTTAGTTGTTTTTTACTGGAGGTTACCTTAAAGTCGAAATCGCCAACAGCACCGCCAAAATTTGCTGGTTTTCCAGCTTCAGGAAGCGCCTTGACCGATAGGGTTCTCCTACCGGCAGAAACAGTCTTACTGGTTTGGGTGTAAATCCGTCCTCCGAAAAAGTCCCTTCGGTTAGTAGGAACATCCACAAAAATTTCAACGGAGAGCGGTTCTATTTCTAAGTTTCCAGCTCTTTGCGGATAAAGGACCACTCTTTTTAATACCACATAGCGATAGGGTCTACCTCTATAGGTCCCGTTTTGGGCCGTATATTTCGTGACCGGAATGTCCTGGCTCCAAAAATTGTTGTATTTGGGACTATCCAAGGACCGATAGTTGGTCACATTGATATTGGGACTTACATAAAGTTTATATACCACGGTTACGGCTTCGTTGAGGTACGGATTGCCCTTGGATATTTCTGCGACCAAGTGCAGGTTTTCATCTACAACGTCATCAGCGGTTTTTTCACTATTGGGTTTGTCAACAGCTGCGGTCACCTCAACTGTTTTGGACAAGGTTTTATAGGTTTCCCCTGCAATTTCTATGGTTGCCTGTTTAATGGTGAATCTTCCACGTGCCGCAGGTACTAAAATGTAAGAATAGGTCTTTGAGAAGGTTCGTTTCCCGTTAATCCATGAAGATTTTATGGACTGTGATGGCCCCATCACGACCTTAAATCCGTCAAATGCTGGAGGGGTAAAATTATCTCCGTCTTTATTCATGGTAAACTCTGCTCTTAAGCGTTCATTGATGCCAAGTTTTTCCTTACTCAATTTGAGTTCAAAAGAAACTTCCTCTTGGGCATGGACATCAGGAACTAGGAACCATGTTAAAAAAAAAGTAGTTAAAAAAACACCCCATTTCATCATCACCAGTCTTTCTCGTTCTTTATTTTTTTACCTTTTATTTTTTGGGCATCAATTTTTTCTTGCACCTTTTTTTCCTCATTCTGCATGGCTTCTAGCAAATTTTGAATTTGCTGTTTGGAGAGTTGATTCGGTCTGGGTTGCTGTTGCTGTTCATCCGGTTCATCACCTTCTCCGGGTTTTTGTTCTTGCTCTTTCTTTTTATCTCCTTCACCTTCCTGGTTTTCTTCGGGCTTGTTCTCTCCATTTTTTCCTTCATCACCTTCATCCTTGTTTTCGTCTTGATCCTGCTCCCCTTCGTTGTCTTTATTATTGTCCCCTTTGTTGTCTTGATCCTGATTTTTATCCTTTTGGTCTTTTTGTTCCTGCTGGTCTTTATCGTCTTGGTTTTGGTCGTTTTGTTGCTCGTTCTGTTGCTTTTTTAGCATTTCTTTAGCTAGGGCCAGATTGTATCGGGTCTCATCGTCTTTTGGATTGTTTCTTAGGGCTTCCTTATAGGCTTCTACCGCTTTTTCATATTCCTTGTTCCTCATGAAAACATTGCCCATGTTATGGTAGGACTTATGCTTGCCACCTTTGGAAGTAGCAGTTTCACCAGCTTGTTTATAACGCCCAAAGGCCTCGCCAAAACTTTCCCGATTATAGTAAGCATTACCCAAATTATAAGGCGCTACAGCGTTTTTTTTGCTCTTGGAGATAGCTCGCCTGTAGTCGGACTCAGCACCTGTGAAATCGTTGGCAGTCAATTCTTTATTGGCCTCCCAAGTTAGGTCTTTGGAGGTTTTTAGCGCCGTTCTTTCAGCTTTTTCCGATTCTTCTTCCTGAGCCCAAATGGAAAAACCACAGACCATAAATACTCCCCAAACTACGCTTAACTTCTTACCCATCATTATGTTCATTAAAGAGATTAAGTTTTTTTAACCACTTAGTTTTTCTATCGAGTAGGAAAATATCCAAAAATAAAAAGAATAGCCCGATTGCCAAGAACCACTGAAATTGGTCTTTGTATTCTGCAAACTGCTTGGCCTCAAATTCTTTTTTATCCATTTGGTCCAGTTGTTCTTTAATTGTCTCTACAGCTTTGTCCGTCTGGGAGCCGTCAATGAAGATTCCATTTCCTTCGTCTGCTATTTCGGAAAGCACTGTTTCGTTCAATCTGGTAATGACCACTTCCCCCTGGTTATCCTTTTTCAGACTTTCCACTACACCATTTCTTTTCAAAGGAATTGGTACGCCTTTTGACTTTCCCACACCCAAAGTAAAAATGCGAATGCCATTTTGGGTGGCATTTTCCACAGCTTGTATTGTACTTTTTTCAGAATGGTCCTCCCCGTCAGAAACAATAAACAAGACCCGATTGGTCTGTTCATCGTCATCATAATAGGTACTGGCCAAATCAATAGCTGCATTTATAGCTGTTCCCTGTGAGGACAGCATATTGGTGTTCATGGCCTGTAAAAACATCTTTGCAGCACCGTAATCCGTGGTTATGGGCAGTTGGGGATATGCTTGCCCCGCGTATGCTATAATCCCTATTCTATCACTTGCCAGTTGATTGATAATTTCAGACACTAGTCGTTTTGCCTTCTCCAATCGGTTTGGTGCAATATCTTCTGCGAGCATACTTTTGGAAACGTCAATGGCAAAAACAATATCAACTCCCTCTCTTTTTACGGTTTCCAGTTTGGTACCAATTTTTGGATTGACCAGTCCCAAAATCAAAAACCCCAGTCCTGTCAAAAGGAACAATAACTTCAAGGTGGATTTGAACTGTGACTTGTCCGGGGCTAATTTTCTTAATAGTCTTGGGTCCGCAAACTGTTTTTGGGTTCTTCTTTTCCAAATTTGAAGAAAAAAGAAAGCTACCGCCATCACTGGGATGATGGCCAATAGGGAGAAATACATTTTTTCGTCAAATTGAATCATACCTAAATAAAACTTTTAAAAATGGAATTGCGAAGCCCCCATTCCATTAGGAGCAAAACTCCTGCCAGAAAAATAAGAGGTCGGTACTTTTCCTCGTACTTGTAATATTTGAACTCTTCTATTTCCGTTTTTTCCAACTTATTTATTTCGTCGTAGATTTCTTCCAACTTTTCATTGTCCGTTGCCCTAAAATATTTACCGCCGGTCACGGAGGCGATTTCTTTGAGCAACTTCTCATCGATTTCCACTTGCCGCATTCCATACCGGAAAGAACCGTCCCTGTTTATAGCGATAGGGGAAAGCGCGTTACCGTTGGTTCCAAGACCTATGGTGTAGGTCTTTATGCCAAATTCCACTGCCAGGTCCGAGGCGGTTTTAGGCTCTATAAATCCAGAGTTGTTTACCCCATCGGTGAGCAATATAATTACCTTACTTATGGCTTTGCTCTCTTTAAGACGGTTTACAGAGGTGGCCAACCCCATACCAATTGCGGTACCATCTTCAAGTTCGCCGTATCTTATTTCCCGTAGGGCATTGAGGACAATGGATTTATCGCTCGTAATTGGGGTTTTGGTATAGCTCTCGCCAGCATAACCCACCAAACCGATTCTGTCATTAGGTCTTTTCTTGATAAAATCCGCAGCTACTTCTTTCAAGGCTGACAAACGGTTTGGTTTAAGATCGCGCGCCAACATACTGGAAGAAACATCGATGGCCATGACAATATCAATTCCTTTCGTGGTCTTGGTACGCGTGGAAATGTCTTCGGTCTGTGGGCGGGCCAATGCAGTTATAATGGCAGCTAGCGCCAGTAGACGGAGCACAAACAGCAAGGATCTTAATTTGGAGGCGATACTCTTAACGGTGAATCCTTTAATACTGGAAATTCGAAGCGAAGCCACTTCTTGCCTTCTTTTGAAAAGGTACCAAAGCAGAGCCAATGGTAGCAAAAGCAGCAACCAGAAAAACTGTGGATTGGCAAATTCTACATTCTTGAACATTCCTTACGCTTGTGTTTTAACATCCAAGGTTCTTAATATGCGATCAACGATTTGTTCTGCATATTCGTCCCCATCTTCCCAGGTTATTATTACCTGTTGCATAAATCCCTTTCCTCCAAAAGAAAGAATATTGTATTTCGCTTTTTTTGATTTGTTGTTTAAAGGATTTTTATAATTTCCAGAACCGTAGGTTTTTAACCCGCGGACTCCGGATTTGGTGGTAAACTCCTCTTGTTTTGTTATGATATTCCGTACTCCCAAGCTCTCAAAAGTGGATAAGGTCCCGGCCACAGCTGCCTCAAAATTGGGGTCTGTTTGTTCTTTATACGTTACGGAACTTGTCCCTACGGCAAAAAGGCCCATATAACTGCCATAGGTGAAGGTCTGCAGTTCTTTAACCAATTCCTGGGCCTCGGCGGGAAGATCTGTTTCTTTTCGGATTAAAACTTCTGGGGTCTCCAATTCTATGGGAGGGTAGCCGTATGAACTGAACACCCATTCGCCCTGTAGTAGCTCTTTGGTCGGGTATCCAAACACAGTGTCCTTTACTTGTTTTACACCGAAAAAGACCAAAGAAAAAGCGGTGCCCACGAAAATCAAACCTATAAAAATAGCAGCGGCCCAATATATTCTTTTTCGCTGTTTCTTTTTTGCCAACTCTTCCAGATATTCTTCGTTCAAAAGAAGTTCTTCTTCGGTTGGTTCTGGAAGCGCGTCATGTGTTTTCACTACGATTTCCTCTACGAGTTTGCGGTCCTGCTCCGCAACGGAAGTGGAGGGTTTGGAGCGGGCGAACTTTACCAAATCTGCAGTTTGGAGTATTTTTTGAAACTGCTTGATGGTACCCTCACCAAGTTGAAGCTCCCCTGAATCTTTGAGAAGTTCCAACTTGGTGATCAACTCATCCGTTGTGCTTTCCAAAGCCGTCACTTGAACATCTTCTTCGAGGTACGAACGTACAATACCCGTTAATTCTGAATAATACTTTTTGTACTCATCTTGAATCAGGTATCTCGATTTCTCCAGTCGCTTTAGCTCAAGCATAGCACGGTCGTAAGGAGGAAGTAAAGCCTCTTTTTCTTCTTCGGTCAACGGCTTTTTCCGTAAAAAGAACCAATATACAAGCCCTCCGATAATCAATAATGCCAGAACAATCCATAGTATCATCATCCAAATTTTGGCATAACTCCTTTCCACCTGAATCAGAGGTTTGATGTCATACATTTTTTGCTTTGTGGTATCTACGGCCACATCAGCAACTTTAATTTGGAAGGAATCTGTAAAAAAGGCCTGTTCATTAATGGCGATACGCTGTGGAGGAATGGTATAGGAACCACTATCGAATTGCGTCAACGCATAAATGCGCTGTAATTTTACTTTATTCTTTTCTTTGAGGGTATCGGTAAGTAATGCCTCAACCGTTTCCAGTGGGGAGAAAGTCTGTCCCTCAGGAAAATGGACAATATTGATAGAGTCTGTCTCTACTGTTATTTTGTATTGTATTTGCTCCCCTATTTTTATGGAAGTGGTATCAATTTCGGAAGATACTTTGGAGTCATTTTGGGAAAGTCCTAGAACAGGAAAAAAAACGAGACAAATTATCAAGCATTTTTTGGCGCTGCTTTTTTTAAGTTTCGACATGTATTTTTCCAACTTCATTAGCCTCTTCTCTTAAAATAACCAAGTAATTTTTTCACATAGCTTTCATCTACTCTGCAATGGATGGCCCCTGAACCGGATTTGGCAAATGCATTTGAAAAATAATCTACCTTTTCCTGGTGGAATCGACCATAGGCATTTCGTACTTTTTTTGAACGTGTGTTTACGAGTTCCAGCAAACCCGTTTCTGCGTCCAACATTTGTACCATGCCAATATTGGGCATTGCCTGCTCTTTTTCATCATACACCCGAATACCGGTGACATCGTGTTTATTGCCCACAATACGCAATGTGGCATCGTAATCGTCTACAATGAAATCCGAAAGAAGAAACACGATAGCTTTTTTCTTCATTACATTGGTCAAAAACTTTAGCGCTTCTGTCACATTGGTTTCGCTACTTTTTGGGGTAAATTCCAAAAGTTCGCGGATAATGCGCAAAACATGACTTTTTCCCTTTTTCGGGGGGATAAACAATTCGACCTCGTCCGAAAAGAGAATAAGACCGACTTTATCGTTGTTCTGCAAGGCTGAAAAAGCCAATGTGGCGGATATTTCGGTAATAACCTCTTTTTTGAACTGCTTTGCCGTGCCAAAAAGTTCGGAACCGCTTACGTCCACCATGAGCATCATGGTCAGTTCCCGTTCCTCTTCAAAGACTTTCACGAAGGGTTCATTGTATCTGGCGGTGACGTTCCAATCGATGTTTCGGACATCATCCCCAAACTGATACTGGCGAACTTCACTGAACGTCATTCCCCTACCTTTAAAAGTAGAATGGTATTCCCCACCAAAAATATGGTCGGACAACCGTCTTGTCTTAATCTCTATTTTCCGTACTTTTTTAAGTAGTTCTTTTGTATCCATGTGTTCAATTAACAATTTTACAATGATCAATTCCTTGCGGGGTTTTGGCCCCATTGGCTAATTGTCCATCGTTAATTACACATTGGTTTAAGGCACCTCCACTTCGTTGACTATCTTATTGATGATTTCCTCAGAAGTCACATTTTCTGCCTCGGCTTCATAGGTTATGCCAATACGATGTCTCAGCACATCATGGACTACGGCTCTGACATCCTCAGGAACAACATATCCTCTTCGTTTTATAAAAGCATAGCACTTGGAAGCATTTGCCAAATTAATGCTTCCCCTGGGAGAAGCTCCAAAACTGATAAGGGGTTTTAGTTGGTCCAGGCTATATTTTTCTGGATACCGGGTGGCGAATATCAGGTCCAGAATGTATTTTTCAATTTTTTCATCCATGTAAACTTCACGGACCGTCTGTTGTGCACTTAGAATCTGCTTCAAGGTAACCACGGGTCTTATGGGCTCTCCCGATGAACTCCGTAGATTTTGACGAATAATAAGTTGTTCTTCGTTCAGTTTTGGATAATCAATTACCGTTTTAAGCATAAAACGGTCCACCTGTGCTTCGGGCAAAGGGTAGGTTCCCTCTTGTTCCACTGGGTTTTGCGTGGCCATTACAAGAAAGGGAGCATCTAGTTTAAAGGTTTCATCGCCAATGGTCACCTGTTTTTCCTGCATGGCCTCTAAAAGTGCGGATTGAACTTTTGCCGGGGCACGGTTGATCTCATCGGCCAAGACAAAATTCGCGAAGATGGGTCCTTTTTTTATGGAAAAATCGTTTTCCTTGATGTTGTATATCAAAGTGCCCACTACATCTGCCGGTAATAGGTCTGGGGTAAACTGGATTCTGCTGAAGCTTCCTTTTACCGCTTTGGCCAACGTATTGATAGCTAGCGTCTTGGCAAGACCGGGAACTCCCTCAAGCAATATATGGCCTTGACCCAAAAGACCGATAAGCAAACGTTCTACCATATGCTTTTGACCTACGATGGCTTTGTTCATTTCGGAGGTGAGCATATCAATAAAAGCGCTCTCTTGTGCTATTTTTTCGTTCACAGCGCTAATATCAATAGTAGTGTTCTCTTCCATAAAGACTGTTATTGTAATGGGTTAATGATAGCAATTTTTCTAAGGAATGCAAAATGAAAATTAATTTAAAAAGCGTCTGTTAATTAATGGTTAAAAAAAACCGCTCTCGCCTAGTTTTGGGAAGTATTTAAGGGTTTATTTTTACACTTTAACCTCATTTGAATTGGTGAAAAATCGTAGAAAATTTACCTAATGGAAACAGATTTGGATTAATGTAAAAACAATTTTTTGCGCTGGTTTGTGGGTAAATTTGGTAAAACTGGAAAATGGATAAGAAAACGATATTGATTACGGGGGCCACCAGTGGAATTGGCAGGTCTACCGCCAACCTACTGGCAACTCAAGGATTTCATCTTATTTTATGTGGGCGTAGGCAAGAACGATTGGACGAGGTCCAGGCCGATTTGGGTTCCCAAACCCAAGTTCATACTCTAAACTTTGACGTTCGCGAACGAAAAATGGTTTTTGATGCCATTGCGTCCCTTCCCAAAGACTTTGCGCGTATCGATGTGCTCATAAACAATGCAGGAAACGCCCATGGTCTTGACCCCATCGATGATGGTAATCTAGATGATTGGGATGCGATGTTGGACATCAATGTGAAAGGGCTTCTTTATGTATCCAAGGCCGTTCTTCCCCAAATGGTAACGCGAAAATCCGGACATATTATCAACATTGGATCCACAGCTGGAAAAGAAGTCTATCCCAAGGGTAATGTATACTGTGCAAGCAAACATGCGGTTGATGCCATAAACCAGGGTATGCGTATCGATTTAAATGCCCACGGAATCCGAGTGGGTGCCATAAATCCGGGATTGGTGGAGACCGAATTTAGTCAAGTTCGCTTTAAAGGTGATGAAAACCGTGCTGAAAAGGTATATCAGGGATATCAACCTTTACGGCCCGAAGATATTGCAGAACTTATACTTTTTACCATTACGCGGCCCGGCCATGTAAACATTGCGGATTTAGTGGTTATGCCAACGGCACAGGCCAGTAGTACTCTTTTGAAAAAGGATGCTGGGCATGGGTCCCGGGATAAAAGTTAGCTAAGTAGAAAATGAACGGTTTTGAAGATTTGGAAGCGCGGGTTCTTTCAAGAGAAATTTGCAATGAGATTAGGATTTTTATGGAACCAACATCTCCAAACAAAGATCTTGGTCTCAAAAATCAGACGAAAAATCCATCTGGGTCCATCATGGACAATATAGCTGAAGGCTATGAAAGAAATGGAAATCTTGAATTTATTCAGTTTCTGGGCATTGTAAAAGTTTCTTGTGGAGAACTTAGGTCACGACCATATCGATTTTTGGATAGCGCGCTCATTTCCCAAGAACAATTTGATGGGATTCTACCCAAAACCATTTTACTTGGCAAAAAGATAGGGACTTTTAGATCTTATCTTAAAAAATCTGAAAGAAAAGGGTCGAAATCCGATTGAGAATGTATAGTACTGATAGCCCATATCACCTAACCCGAAGTTGCCTATTATGATAAATAAGCGCCTATTGGTAAAGAATCTTTTGGCCCATAACGACGAGAATAGCTTTTATGATAAAAAAAGGTTCATATCGATAGGTGAAAAAGAAGGGAAGGCCAAATTTCTAAAGCACGTTTGTGCTTTGGCCAACAGTAATCCCAAGAACAACTCATTCATTGTCATAGGGGTTGAAGATGAGGACAATAAAATTGTGGGTGTCGATTTTTTTGATGATAGCCGTATTCAAAACTTGGTCAATGCCTATCTCAACAACCCCCCATTGATTTCCTATGAGAACATCCCTTTTCCCCATCTTCCAGAAGGTAAAGTAGTGGGTTTGGTCACCATAAAATCCAATGGAAGGGTATGCGCGCTCAGAAAAAATATTGGGAAATACTATGGTGGAACAGTTTTCTTTAGGGAAGGTAGTATAAGTTTGCCAAAAGCTTTTGATATCGAGCTCAAGGACATCAATTCTGAGGCCGTGGCCACCCTTGAGCAGCACGCCAGAAACAATATCGAACTGACCTTGGATGCTGTCATGAATTTTATGAACAGGAGGCATGCCGATTTGAGCAGTCATTACAAGGTCTTTAAAGAACAATTTGTGGTCTGTTGGGCGGGCAATGCCAAAAAAGTCAAGAACCAGACCTATTTTTCAAGAGTGGATATTGAGTTGATAAACGAACAGGTGAAATTGTTTTATTCTGCTTTGGATGAGATTACGATAGCGTACGATGAGGACTCATTTTCCACACTGGAGTATGTACAATTGGGACTTGGGCCACAACAAAAATATTATCCCTTGGAAAAAATGGAAATTAGTTTTTCCGAAAATGGGAAGTACACCATAAACAGCAAGCTTGTTTTTGAACCTCCCCAATACGATAAAAAGACTTTGTACCACGTCTTGAACGCGAACAATGCAATTTTAGTGAAATTGGAGAAGCAGATAGAACTGAACAAATCGGAAAAGAACGACCTAATAAGTTTGCCCGCAACTTATTTGATTTGCTATTTAAATGGTTTTGAAGAAGCCAAAGAGCAAATGGAGAAAGCTCGGCCATTATTGAAAAAGTCCGATAAGGAAGCCTACCAATCCCTTAAAGAATCGATTCGGATTTTACGAAAAGTAAGATATAGCTAAGATTTTTTTAACCAAATGATTTGATAGGCATCTAACTGCAAAAGTCCACTTTTCAGTGAAATGGAATTCTCAGATACCAAATCTATCGGTTCACCTTTGGTAAAATACCCCAGCTTCATTATCCAGCTACCGTTCAGTACCTGGGGGTTTTCATCAAAATTGCAAAGAATGAGCATTCCATTCTTTTCCATGGACGTGCGTTCAAAAACAAAAACATGTTCGTTTCCAGTGTTGTAAAGTTTGAGGTTGTTGGCATCGCTTAGAACCCGATGTTCTTTTCGTATGTGAATGAGTTTTTTGAGTGTTTTGAACAATTGGTACTGCGGAAGTTTCTTTTTGGAAAACCCATCAATGGTTTCCCAATCTTGATAGGGTCGGTTCACCCATCGGCTGTCCTCTTTTTTGTCCTCTTTTTCGAGAAAAGAATAATCGTTCAAGGTCCCAATTTCATCCCCTGCATAAAACATGGGGATGCCTCCAAAGGATAGAATGATACCATGCAAAAGGACAATCTTGGCTATGGATTCCTTGATTCTGGAGGAATCCTTTTCGTCCAATGCTTTTTCCAGACCTAAAAGTGAAGCTGCACTTCCTGTTATCCTTCCATCTTCGGTTTTTGGATTGTACATGAACAGAAGCCCCTTGGCCGGGGACCAATCCAAACGCTGACAATAGTAATCCAAAAGGAACTTTCTGTGTTTATGGGGGCTCCATCCAATTTCTTGGATAAATTCATCTTCATAGCCCAAACCAATATCGTCATGGCAGCGCACATAATTTAACCAGGTACAGTCTGCTGGTTTAATGGGTACATTTTCAAGGCTTTTGTACAGCAACCGTGTTTTTTTGGTAGCGATGGAGTTCCATAACAAGGCCATAAGGGAGGCGTTATAGGCTATTTCACATTCGTTTCCATGTTGTATCCCTGTACCAAAGTACTTCACAATTTCCGTGGGCGCCACAATGGCCTCCGCTAAAAGAACCGTTCCCGGGGACACCACCTGAAGGCACATTCTGAAAAGACTGACCAAGGTATGTGCTTCAGGAAGATTTTGGGAAATAGTTCCTATTTTCTTCCACAAAAAGGCCAGCGCATCAAAACGGACTACGTCTACCCCGAGATTCACCAAATTGACCAATTGGGTGAGCATCTCCAAAAAAACCTTGGGATTGGTATAGTTCAAATCCCATTGATAGCTATTAAAAACGGTCATCACCCATCTTTCCATCTCAGGGATATAGGTGTAATTACCAGGAGAAGTCTCTGGGAATACTTCCGGGAGTGTTCTTTCAAATGCTCTTGGAACGGCATCATCAGAATAGGTGTAATAGTATGCTTGGTATTTTTCATCCCCTTTCCTGGCTTTTTTGGCCCATGGGAATTCATCTGAGGTATGGTTGACCACAAAATCCAGCATCAGGTACATACCATTTTCCCTCAAGGTCTGAGTAAAGTTGAGCAAGTCTTTTTGTGAGCCGTATTGCTTGGCTACCTGAGTGTAGCTATTTACGGCATAACCTCCGTCATTTTCGCCCTTTGGGCGGGTCATAATTGGCATTATATGCAAAAAGTTGATTCCGAGTTCCTGGAGGTAGGACAATTTTTCCCCCAGTCCTTTCAAATCTGCATTAAAATGCTCTACGTACAATTGCATCCCCACTATTTTTTCGGATTGGTACCAATTTCCGGAAAGCATGCGTTCCAGGTCCTGGTGCTTCAATTCTTTTGGGCGGGAATGGTACAGTTCTGGCAAAAGACGCAATAAGCCATTAAAAGAAGACCCATGCTTTTCCTCCGGATATAGCGAAAAAAATAGATTTTGAATCAGGCTAAGATTGGTGGATAACCTCAAGTCAAATAGAGTCTCGGGAGTTTTATCGCTGGATTTTAAAGCCAGTAGTCGATGCAACGCCGCCTGATTCATCAGTGTTCCAATTGGGATTGGGTGGGTAAAGCAGGTATCGCTCCAAAGGCGGTTGTCGTAATGGCTCCGGCACGGTTCGCTTTTTCTACCATTTTTAGGAGTAAAGCAGGGTCATTGACAACTTGATCATAGGAGTCGAGATGTGAAATCTGATTAAGGAGACAACCAATGAATGCATCCCCTGCCCCAGTTGTATCAATTGCTTTGACCGAAATACTGGGTACAATTTGCCGGATTCCGCTACAACTTACCAGGGTACCTTGTTTGCCGAGCGTAATCGTTATCACTTTGGTGCCCACTTCATGTAGAACCTGACATGCGTCTTCCACTTTCAAGGTATTGGATAATAGCAATGCCTCTTCCTTACTGAACTTGCAGAGGTGTGATTTCTCTATAAAGGGCATACATTTTTTTACAAACTGGGCCTCTCTGTCCTTCCAGAGGTCTCCCCGGAAATTAGGATCAAAACTGATGAACATTTCTCGTGTAAGCCCGTCAAAAAGGTATTTACTGTACGCTTTTTCCAGTGAACCTCCCAATAATGCGGTGGCAGCGCCAAGATGGAGCATATTTCCAAAAAAGCTTTTTCGGAGCGAGGCGTCATAACAAAGCTCTTGATCAGCTCCCCGACTGAAGACAAAATCCCGTTCACCATCATCCGCGAGCGATACGAAAGCTAAAGTGGTAAACGTAGTACTCGTTTGAACGTGGCTTATATCGACCCCTTCATTTTTTAATGTGTCCAAAAGAAACTGGCCAAAAGGATCGTTGCCTACACTTCCCACAAAAACTCCTTTACCACCTAATTTTGAAATAGCACAAGCTACATTTGCCGGCGCACCTCCAGCTTTTTTAGTGAAATGTGTGGCATTGGAAAGGTCGTTTCCCTGATTTTCGGCAACAAAATCAATAAGAAGTTCCCCAACACAGAATACTCTTTTCATATCTGGTTCGGACTTTTAGTAAATCTAAAGTAAGGAGCAAAAAGCCATAGTCCAAAATTTTATGGCTGTAGGCCAAAAAATACCGTTAAAAAAGGAGAAATGATTTCTTATCAAAAAGAAAAGAGCGACCGTTTTGGACTGGCCGCTCTTTTGTACTAAAAAAGAATTTATCGTCTAACGACTTTCTTTTGTGAAACTACATTGTCCCTTTCATCCCGAAGCTCAAGGATATAGATGCCCTGAGTGAGATTGGCAATACTGAAGGACTGCGTGCTGGAGGATTCAAAATCGAATACCAAATTAGAGCGTACCAACTGACCGAACATGTTGAACACGGCACCAGTTAGTTTTCTGCTTGAACTACTTTTGTACCCAACATTTACAATGTCAGAAGATGCATTGGGGAATACCTTAATTTCTGATGAAAGGGTATTCTGAACATCAAAAGCGATAGTCCCAGTTGCAAGTAGATCGCCCTGTCCATCTCTTCCGGAAAATCCATTGGCTATAAGATTATTTGTGCCTAATGGAATATCGAAAGGTCTAAAATCACCTCTGCGATCTCCGCTTAAAGAATAGGGGACAAAGTTTTCGGTTCTAACTCCATTTTGACCGTTAAAATCAAAAACGATGCTACCTACGTCTATACCTTCTGGTGTTGCCTCAATAGTAAAGTTTGAGGTTTCAAATTGTCCTAAATCGATGCTATCACCATCCTCGATGATCGTAATAGTGGCATTCGTATCGGCATTTATCAAATTGAAGGATATCGCATTAAGCGAACGGGTCACCTCAAAAGAAATAGTACCCGTTGCAATCAAATCACCTTGTCCACCTTTTTTAGAAAACCCATTTGCCGTTAGCTCATTTGTACCTAAAGGGATATCAAGGGGTCTAAAATCACCGTTTCTATCCCCGCTTAAGGAGTAAGGCTCAAAGTTTTCAGTTTGAAAAGCATCTTGACCGTTAAAATTGAAAACTATACTTCCCACTGAAGTACCATCAACAAAGGCCTCAATGCTAAAGTCAGTGGTGTTGAATGTTCCCAAATCAATACTAGTACCGTCATCAATGACCGAAAGAATGGTATTTGTTTCCGCATCAATCAGGGCGAAGGTTATGGGCTGTAAAGTCCGTATTACTTCAAAATTGACCGTACTAGATAAACCAGAATCGCCATTTCCTTTTGTTTCGGTAAAAGGCGTAGCGGTAATTGTATTTAGCCCAAGAGGAATATTGACAGGTATGAAGTCTCCATTTCTATCTCCGTCCAGAGCATACGGGGCAAAGTTTTCCGTTTGAAATCCGTTCTCTCCGTTGAAGTCAAAAACGACACTTCCAATCGGAACTTCGCCGATGTTGGCGATAATGCTAAATTTAGCATCCAAAGGAAAATCTGCCAAGTCGATTACATCCCCTTCAACCAATGGACCTATGGGTTCGTTGGTTTTCGCATCTACCAGCGTAAATCCAGTCACCCTTGGACCTTCCAGTACATTAAGCTCAAACAAGGTCGTGCTTCTTGTGATATCTGGCGAATTACTCGAAAGTCGAAGCTCATCAAAGAAAACCCCGGCTAGTAAATTTGACGCATCTAGACTTACATCAATAGTGGTTTCCCCTCCAGCCGGAACGACTCCGGACAATGGAGAAACATCAGAAATGAAAGGCGTCAAAGGTATTTCAGGAGCAATGAAGCGTAAAGCTAGACCATCCCTTACATAAGCGGTATTAAAGGCAACTTGGGCACCATCGGAACCGTCTGCATTTTCTATCCCTATGGTGGCGTTTTCCAAGAAAATAGCAGAGGAAACGTCATCATAATAGATGTCTATTGTACCGTCATCGAAGAGAATTACTTGAAACGTCACCGTTCCCGTTGGTGCTCCTTCTGTAAAAGCAGGGACATTGGTCCACTGCACGATAACAAGATTAGAAAGGCCAAAAATATGGACGGAACCACCATTTTGTGGCTCCAGGTCTGTCCAAAGCGGTGCTATGATATTGTTCGATCCATCATTTACAGGAATTTGCCCATTGGTAAAATTGGGCGCTGTTGGAGGCTGGAATGATAATAATCCGTTAGCGCTAACAAACAATTGCTCATAGGAAACACCGTAGAATTCAAATGGGAACGGTAGTCCTAAACCAACCGTGGCGTCCCCAAAACCTCCGGCATCTACTAAAAATCCGGTAAGTTCAAATCCAGCTGAGGTTATATCAACAAAGTTGTTGACAGGTCCTCCTTCCTCATCACTATCAATCCAGGTATATCCAAACCCTAAATCGCGCCCCATGCTTAGCTCAATGGAAGAACCTATGCGACTGTCTTCAAATCCTTTTTCCTGAATTGTCGGGAAACCTTCAAAGGGCAAAACTTCTGAAACCTGCATCGGGGTATTTGGGTCCGCCAATGCTGCCGCAACCGTAAATTCAGGAAAAGAGAAGACCAATGGGGACTCTCCATCATTTTTTAATGTAATGGACGTCTCCACCGTTTTGCCTTCTGAGACGGTATCGGCTACCTGCTCCGGTAAAACTGCGAAAGGACCTACTACACCGACACCATTGACAATCACTTCGACAACCTCAGCGCCCTCTGCATTACTATTTATCGAGAGAATGCCATTACTACTGCCCGTTGAGGTAGGTGCAAAGGTGACGGCAATCTGTAAATCATCCCCAGATTCCACAACACCAGTATCCGGAGAAACCGTAAAATCAGGATTATCTGAAGTGATACTCGAAATATTTAGGTTGTCAATTCCAGTATTGCTTATCGTGAATGTCCGCTCATTGGACGCACCGATGAACACATCATTAAACAGCAATAGCTCATCTGAAATCTCTATTCCAGAGGTTTGACCTGAAACCTCAAAACTTGTGGCAACCAGTACAGCAGGATTCAGAGGGTCATTGCTGTCAATGGTAATGTCCGTCTCGTGGATGCCATTGGGAAGATTTGATCCATCAAGGCTCACACTTACTTCCAAAGATTCTCCAGGGGGCACCGTGCCCGTCCTTGGTGAAAGCTCTATGAAAGCTCCCGAGCCATCTGAAAGTGCCCTGGTCAAAAAAGCAAAGCCATCCAAATTCGTGTAGGTTTCTCCACCATCAGAACTAAAAGCGTAGGTATTGGGTCTGGTTGTTTCGATGGTATCGTCAGAACCCTGCGGGAAGTCAATACCTTGAGGATAGGAATGTACTACCCAGAATGAGTCTCCCACGCTGAATTGCAGAGGAGTGTTGAGCGTTTCCAATACCACCGTGCCATTCGGACTATCACCGGTTACCACCTGTTCCAGTAGCAATTCGCCATCAGCAGGTGATGGACCTCCTGTGAATATCTGTAACAAAATGGCCACATCCGTCAAGCCTTCCGTTCTATAGGCATTTCGAACGGCTGTTAGGGCAAAATCCTGGTTCACTACATCAAACTGTATGGCCGTACTGATTCCGGGAGCACCGGCGCCAAGTCCTACAAAGCCCCCAGGGAACTGGACACCCGAATCGTAGAATATGGAATCGGTAATCGCTGTCGCATTTGCCAGTATACTCTTTTCCAATGTTACTTTTTGATAACCGGGACTTTTTACAGATTTAATTGTTCCTTTGAAATTACTTCCCAAACCGTATTGGGTACGGTCGAGATTTTTCAGCAGTTCATCATTTAAAGAACCGTTTGCCGGGCTAAAGGTGGTAGGTCCGAAGGAAGTCGTGAAATCCAAAGGACTCTCACCCGAGTTGGAAATGGTAAAAGAAGAATTCGCAACGGCCGGAACATCTATTTCTACATCAACCGCGGCGCTAATACTTTGTGGGTCAACACCTATGCTGGGTGGCGATATTACGTTGAGCGTAACAGGAATATCCAAGGACGGGGTATCTGGGTCGTTGCTATTCACAGTAATCACCGCATTTACCGTTCCTGGTTCCAAAAGTCTTCCGTCAAAAGTTACCTGGGCGGTCAGGGATCCACCAAAGGGTACAACTCCAGAGATTGGAGCCACGGAAATGAAAAAGGCATCAGCGTCCCCATCCGTCACATCCAAATTATCAATATCGATAGAAGAACCTGTGACCGCCATATCGGATAACACAGCGACGTTATCAATGGAGTTTGCAAATGCCTCGCCGGAATACACAAGCTCTCCGTCAAAGAAGACCCTAAGACCGGAAGTATCCCTGTCGACAACGATGCGTACCTCAAAATAGCCCTCAGGAAGAGGGACATTGAGTGGTACAAAACCTCCAATTCCACCGTCAAGAATATCGATGGTACCATCCGCATTTATACGCAAGCGGGTAACCACAGAGCCTTGAACCGTGTTTTGGGGAATGATTTCCCAACTAACCCCGCTTCCTTCTACGCTAACTTGGGCAGATAATACGGAGAAGGGTTGATTTCCTAAGGTAAATGTTGGGGACAGTGCCAAGGGCGAGGCGGGTCTTGTTCCACCCAGGCCATCGGAAACACCTCTAAAGTGTTGGGTACCTTCGAACGCATTGGCATTGGATACGATCCAATTGTTTTCGAATCTACCGAACCATCCTCCCTGATCATTTATATCGCCTGGAATAAGATTCTCAAAATCTTCAGCAAAAAGGTCGGATACGATTTTGTTCACCGTACCATTGGTTGTTAGGAGATTTGCCAGGGAACCCGCTTTTGAAGCAGCATTGGAGACCTTTTGTTTGGTGAATCCGTTATCCTGCATATTTTGATGGGTCAAGTTCACCCTGCTCGTAAAGTTTGGGGTATTATTATCGCCCACGGAAATACTAAAACTCAAATCATCATTACCAGGGTTGTCAATGACCAAATCCCTGGTTTCTACTTTGAACTGCTCTATGGTTTCAGAAAAACTCTCCGGATTGACGACCAGTATTGGTGCTTCAGTGCCATCCAATACTCTAAAATTAAAGGTTACATCATCCGAGACGGCAAATCCTTCGGCCGCAAAGATGATACTCTCTTGAGAAAGACCTGCGAGAACACCTTCCGTACTCAAATTAATGGCAACGATGGCCGATTCGCCTGCCGCCAGTGTAAAATCAGAAGGAGTGGCAGAACGTACAATTTGCGCACCCAGCCCAGGAAAAGAGGTCAAATTTATAGGACCATCAGAGGTATTGGTAATAGTAACTTCGCGGGTAGCGGTTTCCTCCACGTTTAATTCCACGTTAAAAATGGTGGTAGAAATATCAAAAGGAGGTTGTTCAGCAAGTACCCAACCCATATCCCTAAAATGTCCGCGTGTAATATCCCCAATATCAAAATTGGACTCCGCAGAACCTACTTGGGGAGACATCAAGGAGTTGGGATCTCCTGCTGGAAAGACCACTTCGTCCCAGTGGGCAATGCTCGAACCCCCTTGGAAGGGATTGGGTGCAAAGAGCTCCGGTAAAAACCCATTAAGCGCCTCTACAGCAAATTGACCATTGACAAAAACATCCCCACTCGTTAGGAAATTTCCTAGAGCTTCAGAGGGATTGGGGATATCCAAGACTGAGTTTTGTTGAGGGTCCACAATAAAGGTATCAAAAACGGTAGGGTCCCCGCCGTTGTTGATGCTCCCAATACCATTGGCATTAACATTGCCGCCATCAACAAAACCAAGACCATGTCCAGCCTCGTGCAGTGCGACCGTTACGAAATCAAATTGTCCTGCCGGAGTATTCCCGTCAGTTCCAAAATACCAGGGTATGCCGTTGCCAATGTTGACTACAAGATCAAACTCCAAGTCTGGCGCTAAATCCTCTCCAGCCAACGAATTCGCAAGAGCAACGGGATAGAACACATCACTTTGCGGTGCTCCGGGAAAGTTACTGATAAAGGTCGTTGGACCGGCGGAGGCCAATACTCCAGCGCCAAGGTCTGCAAAATCTGCAAAAATCCGAATAGGCACGGGCGATACTATCTCTTCAGACCAAATATCCAAGGCAAACTGAAATGCTTCTTGAACTGCGGTGTTTCCTTGGGCCCCCGGTCCAAATGTAATCAGTAATTCGGCCGTAGCGGCCTTTTTTGTTGATGGTTGGGCCTTTCTCATGGCTTCCTTCATGGCCATCTGGCCCATGGCCATTCTAGAATTCTCGTCCTTGAACTTGGCTGGGCATACAACAACTTCTCCAGGTTTCCGCTGCATTTGTTGTGCATTGATAACTAAAATTGATCCGAAGAAGAATACGATCAGTAGTAAAGGCGTGTACCGCTTGATGGATATGGAATTACCCAAAAAACGACCACACCTAGCGTAGTTTTTTTTCATTTTCGTGAGGTTAAATCAATTATTATTTAAAAAAAGAAGACATTCAATCCCAAAGTATTAGAAGGAATTGAAATGAAAATTCAATGGTGGGGAGTACCTTTGTTTACAGATAAATGGACCCCAAGGAGGGTTGAATTGAGCGTAGTTTTTTTTCATTTTCGTGAGGTTTGTATTAAAATCAAACATATTCCTTAATGAAGAATCTGAATTCCAGTAAGCAATTATGCGCTTAATTATTAAGTATTGTTTGACAAGTATTGTCCTACAATATAAAATAAATTGTTAAAAAAATAAAGAACATCTTCTTATTATCGTTCAACGGTATCTACTAATTCAGAGGCTGCCTGATGGGGTAACTTGCTGAAATCAAACCACTACCTTGAAAGCAATTTTAATTTTTCCAGCCTGCGGTAGGAATATGCCACATAACCTAAAGAAGCAGTATCTTAAATTATATTTTGAACCGCAAACACCAATAGTTATGTATACTTGTTAAAATTTTAGGGATGCGTACATTGGTAATTGGGGATATTCACTCTGGACAAAGAGCGCTGGAACAACTTCTTGATAGAATCCAGATAACTTCACAAGATCATCTTGTTTTTTTAGGAGACTATGTGGATGCTTGGAGCACAGCGGTGGAAACCATTGATTTTTTGATCCAACTGAAGGACCAATTCAACTGCACGTTTATTCGGGGAAACCATGATGAGCTATGCCGGTCATGGTTGATGGACGGGAAAGAAAACCCGCAGTGGTTGGCCCATGGAGGTGCTGCAACCCGTGAATCTTATCTAAAAGCACCAAGACGTATTTGGGAAAGCCATCTCGAGTTTTATGCAGACCTACAGAACTATTTTTTGGATGAAAATAATCGACTTTATCTACATGCGGGCTTCACCAACTTAAAAGGGGTGGATTTTGAATATTTTGACGAACTTTTTTATTGGGACAGAACCCTTTGGGAGTTGGCCAGAGCAATTAATCCAAATTTAGAAGCCACCCATAAAGATTTTCCTAAAAGACTTACCCATTACAAGGAGATTTTTATTGGGCATACTCCAATTTCAAAAACGAGTGTGGTCCCACCACAAAATGGGGCCAATGTATGGAATATTGATACTGGGGCAGCATTTAAAGGTTGCCTTACGGCACTTGATGTTGGAACCAAGGTCTTTTGGCAAAGTGACCCGGTCCACAAACTATATCCGGGTGAAAAAGGTAGAAATTAGAGTTTCCCTCCTTTATGTTCGTCCTGCCATTGGTTTAGCTCACTCCATTTACCTTCATACGCCATTTTAGCCTGTAAGGGCCATGAAGCTGGGTCATGGATGCGGTACCGCTCACCACCAGAGTTAAGGACTTCTTGGCATTTTTCAACTGATGTTTCTGAAAGCGCCTTCCATGTTTTGATTTCAAAGTTGTGGAACAAGCCCTCAATTTTAGGTCCGATCCCTTCAACAATTTTTAGGTCATCTTGTTTTACGGTCTTACCAAAAGCTGCTTTTGCAGCTTTGGCATCAAACGGAATAGCCACTGGAACCGTTCCCGGGGCCAATGCGCTTGCCTCTGAGGCTGAGTTCGCTTTCTGGGAAGCGCTCAGTTTCTGATGGCAAGCTTCCAGATCAGCGGTAAGTTTTGAATTCTTTTTTTCAAGCGTTTCAATATCCTCAGTACGGTCAATGACTGTGGAGGTATCGCTACCTTTTCCTATAAGATAGCCCAAAATTCCTGAAATAATTCCGACGAGGGCGGGAATTATCCAACACCAAATATTTAAACTGTCCATCTATGTGATTTTATGTTAAGCGATTAATTTAAAGTGACTACGGTTCTTCTGTTCTTTGCTCTACCTTCTTCGGTATCATTGGCCGCAATGGGCTTGTCGGGACCCATCGAGGAAGTATTTATTTTACTTGCTGATATGCCATTGTTTACCAAATAGGCCTTGGCGAATTCGGCACGCTCCAGTCCCAAACCAATGTTGGTCTCCCTATTTCCCGTATTGTCGGTATGTCCAACAACTTTACACTGGGCATCGGGGACTTTGTCCAAATACATCGAGATTGCAGCTATTTTCTGCCTTTGCGAAGTATTCAAATTAATTGACGCTTCGCCAGTACTAAAATAAAGTACAAGCGGATCGGAAGTAATCGTCTTATAAAGTGTAATAAGTTCTTCTTTTTCATTTTCCGATTTTTCCACAATGGAGAAGACAACAGGACCTTGGTAAACATCTCCGTTTGGGACCATATTGTTCTTTAGTTCCCCGAGCGTATTTATTTGAGAAGAAGAAATTTGATTTAAGACCAAATGATTTTTGACAGAATTGGCCCTGGCGATGCCCAAGTTGGGAAATGCCGTGGTGTTTGTTTCGTCAGCGGTATAATAGCCCGTTATCTCAACCAGATTGTTGGGATTTTCAGCTAAAAATTCCTGTAATCTTGCTGTTCCTTCTTTAACTCCGACGGAGATGGGCATAAGCAAACTTGGGGATGCAGTTTTGAAATTGAAGTTTTCTTCAACACGGTACTCCAAGTTTTCCGCCTCCAACTTAAAGGGGTACGAAGTTCCTTGTTTTTCTAATTTTGAAGGTTGGGATTTTGTGGTTTTTGCCGTGGGCACCTCGTTTACTCCAGAGGTCATACAGCCACTACATAAATTTAGATAAACTAGGGTGCCAAGGATAATGGTGGCAAGTATACCCAACACATAGGCGGTGCTTCTTGTCATCATAAGAGGGTTAGTGTTCTGACTTCTAAAATATTAAAAAATGTGCAAAACTTTGGTTGAAGCTTATGAAAAATGTAATCTGTAAGGATGAAGCAATCCCTTATGTCCCTAAAAACTGAAAAAATACCAATCATACAGTTTTCGATACCACTGATACGAAACCGTATTCAGGTTTTGGGAATTAATGGGAATTTTAAACAAATATTAGGTAAGGGACCCTATTTCTCCCGACAAAGTTCCGGCATTGAAATGGGGTTTTAATTTAAGTTTGAGTTAGTTAAGTTGGTTTTAAGGCCGTCAATTTCAGGTTCATCCGGGATTGGCGGTTTTGATTTTACAGGTCAAACTTGATTCCTTGTGCTAAAGGGAGTTTCGTGGTATAATTGATGGTATTGGTTTGACGTCTCATATAAACTTTCCAAGCGTCTGAACCGCTTTCCCTTCCGCCTCCTGTCTCTTTCTCTCCTCCGAAAGCTCCACCAATTTCAGCACCAGAGGTCCCGATGTTCACATTCGCGATACCGCAATCACTTCCGGCAACGGAAAGAAATGCTTCAGCTTCTCTCAAATTGTTTGTCATTATAGCGGAGGACAGTCCTTGCTCCACTCCATTTTGGATGGAGATGGCATTTTCGACTTCGCCAGAATATTTCAAGAGATATAGAATGGGGGCAAACGTTTCCTCTTGAACAATGGCGAAAGAATTTTCAGCTTCTGCTATGGCCGGTTTTACGTAGCAGCCGCTTTCAAAACCATCCCCGGAGAGCACTCCACCTTCTACCATGACTTTGCCTCCCTGCATCTTGACTTTTTCCAAGGCGGAACTGTACTTAGTTACCGCATCTTTATCGATCAGGGGACCCACATGATTGGTCTCGTCCAAAGGATTTCCAATTTTTAACTGCTCATAGGCAGCAATAAGAGCTTGCTTTACTTGGTCATATATATTTTCATGTACGATCAACCTCCGTGTTGAGGTACATCGTTGCCCTGCGGTACCAACAGCTCCGAATACGGCTCCGATAACCGTCATTTTAATGTCGGCATCCGGAGTGACGATTATTGCATTGTTCCCTCCAAGTTCTAAAAGGGATTTTCCCAAGCGTGCAGCGACGTTTTGGGCCACTATTTTGCCCATTCGCGTGGAACCTGTCGCAGATACCAACGGAATACGGGTATCATGGGTCATAAATTCTCCCACTTTATAGTTCCCGTTGATGAGGCACGAAATTCCTTCAGGAAGCGTATTCTCCTTTAATACCTGGGCGATTATATTTTGGCAGGCTATTCCACAGAGCGGGGTTTTTTCAGAGGGTTTCCAAACACAAACATCTCCGCAGACCCAAGCCAAAGCCGTATTCCAAGACCAAACCGCAACGGGAAAATTAAACGCTGAAATGACACCTACGATTCCTAGCGGATGGTACTGTTCATACATACGATGACCCGGTCTTTCCGAGTGCATGGTGAGACCGTGGAGTTGTCTGGAAAGTCCGACCGCAAAATCGCAGATATCAATCATTTCCTGTACTTCCCCCAGACCTTCTTGATACGACTTTCCCATTTCGTAGGATACCAGTTTTCCGAGAGGTTCTTTAAGTTCACGAAGTTTTTCCCCAAACTGTCGGACAATCTCGCCACGTTGGGGTGCCGGCACTTTTCTCCAAAACTCAAATGCATCCATAGCCACCTGCATTACCTGTTCGTATTCTTCTCGGGTAGTTGTGGTCACTTTTCCGATACTTAGGCCGTCGACCGGGGAAAAAGACTCGATCAAATCCCCTGAACCGAAAGAATCCGAGCCTGTTGAGGTACCTTGATTTACCTCCTTGATTCCCAATTTTTCTAGGGCTTCACCTAAGCCAAAAGAAAGCGCAACAGTTGTCATATTTATAACTTTTTGAAGATGTATCGTTAGATTTTTACAAAGCTACAAAGAAAGGATATTTTCTATAATGGAAATTACTGGTAATAGGAGACTGTTAAAAATACAATGCCCAATAGGGCTGGAGTACCTTGGACGATAAATATCCTTTTTGAAACCGATAGGCCGCCGTAGATTCCTGCTATAAGGACACAAGCAAGAAAAAAGAGCGCAATATTGAACTGCCAAATTCGGTTTTCAATAAAAAGTGACCAAATCAAACCTGCGGCCAAAAATCCATTATAGAGCCCTTGGTTCGCGGCCAGCGTCTTGGTAGGTTCAAATAAGTCCTTTGGGAAACTGCGAAACACTTTTTTCCCCACCGTGGTCCAAACGAACATCTCCAGCCATAGAAAGTAGAGGTGCAATACCGCCACCAAACCGATAAAGATTTTTGAAAGTAAAAACATAAGATTCAATCATCAGCGATAAAGCGTTCATCAACAGGCATGACCGTGCCACATTTCTCGCATGTTCTAAGCTCTTCTGAGCCATAAAAGTGTTTGAAATGCCCCAAAAAGTCCTTTTCAATGTCGTGTAGCGTGAAATACGCTTCGTAAAGCTTGTGGTTACAATTATCGCAGAACCACAGAAGACCGTCGTCCACGTTCATTTGGCTCCGTTTTCTTTCCACTACTAAACCAATGGAGTCTTTGTGCCGCACAGGTGAATGCGGTATTTTGGCAGGATGAAGATACATGTCACCTGGCCCCAGTTTCATGGTTTTCTTCTGTCCTTCCTCCTGAATATGAACTTCTATATTGCCCTCTAGTTGATAAAAAAGTTCTTCTGTTTCGTTATAATGGTAATCTTTTCTTGCATTGGGTCCCGCCACTATCATTACAATGTAGTCTCCCGCTTCTTTATACAGATTTTTGTTTCCTACCGGGGGCTTGAGTATTTCCCTATTCGCTTCAACCCACTTGGTAAGATTAAAAGGTTCCCGAATTGCCATAGTCCAAATTTTTAGGAAAGTTATAAAAAAGACCTTTAGCAAACAGGTACTCTTTTGAAACACTTTACAAAGTGCATGGACCAAGCTGTTATTCTACCAAAAGGAAGATCTGTGTAAAATAAGGTCTCCCTTCCTTATCCAAAACCACACTAAGGGCGGAATGGGTGTAGTTTTCCTCTAAAGTTGTTTTGTGTGATTCGCTCTGCATCCATCCATCCAATGCCTGTTGTGCGGAACTATAGTGCCTTGCAATGTTTTCACCTATTTTACTGGCATCGGTCCTTGCAACGATAGCGGCCGCTCGGGAGTCAAAATGGTCATGACTGAGCTTGTTCTGGGCAATCATGTAGGTGTTGTGGTCTTCGGCAAAGGGATACGTTTCCGAACTGGGGAGAAGTACGTTAGTGCCAATGGACGCTCTATGCGTATTGATAAGTTCAAGTAGCTCATGCTCCATTTCCTTTTCGGATATCTGTACCTTACCATTTGCGTTGAGGTTCTCATTGATGATTTCCTGTTCTGGAGTGGCATCGGCTTTGCTACAAGTAATGAGTACAATAGCCAAAGATGCCGTAAAATAGGCAGCGCTCCACTTTTTCATTTTCGGGGGTGTTCGTTAGTTTTCTCTTGTGCTCCTTCGCTAATCTAAAAGTGGAACGTTCCCATCCCATAAAAAATCCATAACGGGCCTATTATATCCGATAATTTACAGCTAAGGAGAAGATTTTATACGATTATTTGTTCCGTTGATGTACCGTTAATCGATAAAATGCGCACGTAATGGAGAAAAACTAAATTTCGAGTTCTTTGGAGGCTTCCTTTTCTTCGAGCACTAAACTAAAAACCAAGGCCCCAATTTCTTTGACAGGTTCATAAAAAATGGAGGATTTTTTGGTTTCTTCATCCACAAAATTGAAGGAAGACGTCAACCGTTCAAAGAAAATGAGCAAAGCGCCCAGAATAATGGCAGTTTTCAATGCACCAAAAATACCTCCCGCAATCTTGTTCAGCAGCCCCAACATGGCAAAATCAGCGATTTTTGTCAAAAACCTCCCAGCAAAATGGATAGCCACAACGATTAGAAAAAAAGTGATCAAAAAGGCCGCGACCTTTACATAGGTTTCGGACCAATTTACCTTTTCGTTCAGATAGTCCCCGGCCAAATAAGAAAAGTGAATAGCCCCATAGATTCCAGCAATTAGTGCTATCAACGAAGCGATTTCTACAAAAAGTCCGTTTTTCAGACCTTTGTACAGACCCCATACCAAAAGAATACCAATAACTATATCCAAGAAGCTCATCCGAGGGTTTTCGACAAATATAGAACTTTGGTTTGTACCTTTACCGGACCAATTTGCAGTATGGCCAGGGACGAAAAATTAAAAGAACGCTGGGATATTTTAGTCGAAAAATTATCCGCCAAGTTTTCGGATGGAGACCCATTGGATTTGGATGGAATCATTTATTTGGTGGGAATACAGGAGCTTGGTAGTTTTCATCGGAGTTTTAAAAAAGATGAAAAAGTAAATCTGATGCACATTGGAATTTGTAGACTTTTGGAGCCCTACGGCTATTACGATTTTGATTTTTTTGATGAGGATGGATGGCCCCATTACAAAATTAAGGCTGAACTTCCCCCTTTAAAAGCCGGTGAGCAAGCTATTTTGATGAAGGAAGCTTTGGTGAATTACTTTCTTGAAAAAAGGTATATCGACTGATGGAACTGAAACAACCTTATTACGCTGTAATTTTTACCAATACCCGAACCGAAGGGGATGATGGATACGCCGAGATGGCCGAAGAAATGGAAAGATTGGCCAGGGAGCAACCTGGATTTCTGGGTTTTGAAAGTGCGCGATCTTCTTTGGGGATTTCCGTGAGCTACTGGAAAAACTTGGAGTCCATTTCCCGATGGAGATCGAACATCGATCACAAGGTTGCCCAAAGAAAAGGGAAAACGACATGGTATTCTTGGTATAAAGTCAGGGTATGTACCGTTGATAGAGAATACGAGTTCACACGTCAGAGTTAATGTTATCTTAGATCAGCAAGTAGTGTAAACGTTTACATTTTATGTATTTTTGAAGTTCCATTTAATTAGTTATGAAAGAGAGTATCAGATTTTCCAATTTGGAAAGGGGCCAAAAGATTCAGGATTTACAGAATGAAATCTTTGATTTGGTGGTCATTGGTGGAGGGATTACAGGGGGAGGAATTGCCCTGGACGCGGCATCTCGCGGGATGAAAGTAGCTTTGTTGGAAAAAGGGGATTTTGCTTCGGGCACCAGTAGCAAGTCCACTAAACTGATACATGGGGGACTGCGCTATTTAAAACAATTTGATTTTTGGTTGGTAAAGGAAGTGGGGTCTGAGCGTGCCATTGTGCACAAATTGGCACCACATCTGGTGCTACCGGAAAAAATGTTACTTCCCTTAATAGAGGGGGGTTCATACGGAAAATGGCTAACCTCCATCGGACTTAAGGTCTATGATATTTTGGCCCAGGTGACGGGAGATGACAAGCGGCAAATGCTGGAAAAAAAAGAGGCCATGAAATTGGAACCCCTTTTGCCAAAAAAAATTCTGAACGGCGCCGGATATAATGCAGAGTACCGTACAGATGATGCCCGTTTGACAATAGAGAACATCAAGACCAGTCTTCAACATGGGGCCAAAGCCTTGAACTATGCCAAGGTAGTTGACTTCTTGTACAACGATAACATCATTTCAGGAGTTAAGGTGAAAGACGAATTGGGCAAGGAGGAATTTGAAATAAAATCGAAGTACGTCATAAGCGCTGCGGGACCCTGGGTGGATGAACTGCGGAGCACCAACAACTCCAAAAAAGGAAAGCGTCTCCACCTGACCAAAGGAGTCCATTTAGTATTCCCAAAAGAAAAATTGCCCGTAAAACAGTCCGTCTATTTTGATATTCCTGATGGACGCATGATGTTTGCCATTCCTCGGGGCAAGGTTACTTATGTGGGCACCACAGATACCAACTTCAATTTGGACAAAGATGAGGTCCGCACTGATGTAGCCGATGCAATCTACCTCATATCCGCTGTGAACAATATGTTCCCGGACATCAACTTGGAAATGGAGGATATTGTTTCGTCTTGGGCCGGGTTGAGACCCTTGATTCACGAAGAAGGAAAATCTGCTTCGGAATTATCCAGAAAAGATGAAATTTTTACTTCGGATACGGGTCTTGTCAGTATTGCCGGGGGAAAACTAACAGGATATCGTAAAATGGCAGAACGTGTTGTAAATCGCATCGCCAAAAAAATGGAAGAAGAACATGAAGTTACTTTTGAACCTTGTTCCACCGATAAAATTCCACTTTGTGGCAACGACTTTAAAAAATACAAGCACGTTCAAAAATATATTGATGAGGTTTACGGTCGCATCAAGAAGGATGGTTTCTCTAAATACGATGCATGGTATCTGGTCACCACTTATGGCAAACAGACAGAAACGATTTTGGAAAATTATGCTTCTTTGGCAAACAAAGATGCATACACCAAAATGATTTGTGCGGAAGCCCAGTTTTCTATCGCTTTTGAAATGACTTCGAACCCTTTGGATTTCTTTATTAGGCGCACCGGTAGACTTTATTTTGATATTGATAGTGTCCGCGATTACTTAGAACCCGTTACAGAAGAATTCAAAAAGGCATACAGCTATGATGATGCCGAGATACTGGAATTCAATGAAATGATTCAAGAAGAATTGGAATCCCATTCCAATTTTTCCCTGGAACGTATCTAAGAACGCATACCGGTCATCTCTTGGGCCCACTGGATTATTAAATTGACAGTCCCTGGATCCCACTTCCCAGGTTTGCCCTCAAAAGAGTCCTTGGCATTTTCATGAATGGTATTCCAATGGTCGAGCTTTGGATATTCATAAAGTAAATGGTCCTTGTGTCCATTCCGCTCCAATACTTCGATAATCATTTTATTGTCGAAGGAAGACATGATCCAATCGTTGGTCCCACGGAGAATACGAACGGGAACTTTTACCTTTTCCCATGCCCCTGCCAAATCAAAATCTTGGAGTTGTTGGTAATACGCCATGGGGCGGCCGTACATATGTTCTGGGTCATGGTAATTGTATTCGGCCAGTGCAGGATAGGTCTCGACCACTTCTTGATACGTCTTTTTCTCGATGAGCATTCCATGATACAAAGGGATGTAGTATCGGTTCATTTTTTTAACGATTTGGGATTCGTTGTTTCCCTTGAAAGATAAGATGCGTCGTTCAATTTCCAGCATGTGCTCATACCAAGTCTTAAAGAAAGTACCATCTGAAATTACTCCGGCCAAACCAAACTCGTTGGCCAAGAGCGGGGCCAGAGCACTTCCCATACTGGACCCGTACACAATAATGTTGGAAGTGTCAACATAGGGTTTCGCTTTTAGAAACCTGATAGCGCTGCGATATCCTTCCAGGTCCATTAAAAAACTGGATTGGCTACAATCCCCTTCACTATCTCCAACGCCGGGTTTTTCAATTCGCAGCACGATCATATTTGACTTTTCCACGAGTTCTTTAATGGTTTTGCCCCAGTTGGTACCTCTTCGTCCTGAGTACGTTTCTATACTGGAACAGCTGAGACCACCTATCAAAACTACCGCCGGAAGTTTCCCGGATTTTTGTGGTTTGGTAATAATTATCCTTTGGGTAATGCCGTAAGTGCTGCTCACTTCTTCATAATAGGTGTCCAGTCCTTCGTGCTGCTCTTTCGCCAAGGGATCGAACAGTACATTTTCTTCCCTTGTTTTGGAGCCTCGCAGCACCTTTATTTTTGTTGTTTCCGACGCGCGCAATCCGTAGGTGATATCACTCCAAACATTTACGTCTTTGACCAACTCTCCATTGACCTCAATAATAATGTCGCCAGATAAAAATCCTGCTTGGTCCAAAGGACTTCCAGGATCAATACTGCTAATTTCTGCTCCTGGAGTATCAGGTTTTGGGATATGTATATCAGCCTGCCACGAACTTCTTCGCCCTAATAGTTGCGCTTGTGTTGAAACCGAAATAGTACCAAGAATGGCAAGGAATGCCAAAGAGATTGTTTTTTGTGCCATCTATTCGCTTTTAAAGAGGATTTAAAATTAGATTGGCTATTTTTAGACGAGGAGGATTTTATGTCTGTACTGCTATTTTTTATGTGAAAAGTACATGTATTATGATTTGAATTTTTGACAAATGGGAAAGGTCAATGACTTCTATCTTTTTAACTCTAGAATTGCGACGCACGTTATTTTTTGGACAGCCTATTATGTGCTTTTTGGTCTCATTTGGGTAGGAGAAGAAGGGTATTTGGCTTCTTTTTATTTGGAGTTCGTTCTATTGCCCTTACGTATTCTGGCGGTGTATCTAACGATTTATTTTTTGCTTCCGAAGTACTTGCTGGGAAAAAGGTATATCCCATTTTTATTGGGTTATGCGATTGTACTGCTTTCCGGAGGAATTTTACAACGTGTGTTCATCCATTTATTTTACGAAAACCTGCTGTTGAATGATTCCGGCAACGGTCTTTTTAATAGTATGAAGTTGGTTAGGGCCATCGTACTGATAAATACGACCGCAATTTTGGTTCTCGCCCTAAAAATTTTTCAACTATGGGTAAAAGAATCTGAAAAAAACCAAAACTTGGAAAGTGAAATCTTGGAAGTACGATCCAGTAGAAGGACACATCGCATAGCTACCCAAGATATTTTATTTGTGGAAGGTTTGGGAAATTATGTTACCTATCATATGCTGGATGGGTCCAAAATAACAAGTTATGGAACGGTCAAGGCAGCGTTGGCGCTGCTGCCCGCTAATTTTAGCCGTGTACATAAATCCTACATCGTCAACAAAAAGCACATCAAGTCTTATGACACCATGACCATTGATGTGAACAACAACGCCATACCCCGTGGAAAAAGTGTCTCCGACGAGGTCTTGAATCTTTAAGTCGGTCTAGATTTTTACCACAGACTATCCTTGACTGCCATTTACAAATAATACCAGAGCAAATCTTTTTTGCATTATACGGGTTAAAAGCTAAACCTCAAGATTTCATCAATACAATTGGGAATATCTGATAATCACAAAGTTATGATTTTGGCACAATGCTTGGTTTGTATGATTTAAATCAAAAGACTGGTATTATGGGAAATGGAAAACTACTACTTGGATTATTGCTGATAAGTTTCTTGGCGACATCCTGTTACACCGAAGTGATTATAGAGGACGAATTTATTACGGAATCGCCCGTTAATACCGCCCTGGTATTGGAATCTTACGACTTATGGTATGTTGATATCAATGCAAGTCGTGGTAACGGAGAAGTTCCCTTTCTTCAGCGCGCATTTACCATTTCCTTTGATAGAGGGATTGTCTATGTAAATAACAATCTAGCGGGAATTGGGAAAACCGGTAACGGTCTGGGTATTGATGTGGGCACGTATGGCACCTTGAATGGGGCCGTGGAAATAGACCACGACATTGATAGGCTTTGGTTATTGGAGGTTTTGGCCGTTAATAGCAACACTATTGAGCTTTACGACCCCAACTCCAATACCTTTTATTTACTAAGGGGATATCAAAGGAACAATTTTGATTATGATTTGGTTTTTTATGACAACATCAATCATTTCTTACAGGAGTATGAAGTTTGGGAAAAAACATTCACCGGTGAAGTAGGGGCGATAAACGATTTTGATCAAGAGAACTACCTCCAGTTTTTATCAGGTGGGGGTCAGGGGGGATTTCGTTCTTCTGTTGATAACCTAGGATTGCCATTGGCGGAACTGGTCTGGGACTATGAAGGGATTTACGAAGTTTTTGATGTAGAAGGAGATACCACCCTAAAAACTTTAACATTGGATTACGATTTCCTGGGCAATGATTATTTTGAGCTGTACGTTATTAATGATAGTACCATAGAGCTGTATCACGTTTCCAGTGGTACAATCTATGAGTTCACAGGAAGAGGATTTGTGCAGTACCTGAAGGCAAATCCAAAGACGGGAAAAAAACGTGAAAAAGTTAAAAAGTCCATAATGAAGGTAAAACGTCAACGCAAAATGTAAGGACAAAATATAGTGTTCGACTATATAAACAAGTTTTTTGGTTGGTTATTTAGTTAAAAATCGCCTCAAGTGCTAGCTTGGGGCGGTTTTTTTTGAATAATCTCCTTTATCCGTCAAGGGTGCTCCAATTTCGTAATTCTTGAGATTGTACACCAAAAACCAAAGATTAATCCTATTTTTGCCGGCTTCAAAATGGCGGCAATGAAAAAATACCTGAATCTTTTCGACTTTTCACAAAAAGTAAACTATCGCACGGAGGTTTTATCCGGGATTACCGTGGCCCTGGCCCTCGTACCCGAAGCAATTGCCTTTGCCTTTATTGCAGGCCTATCTCCTTTAACAGGTCTTTATGCAGCTTTTGTGATGGGTTTGGTAACCTCAATCTTAGGTGGCAGACCTGGCATGATTTCTGGCGCTACGGGAGCCGTCGCAGTGGTTATTGTCAGTCTTGCTAAGGACTATGGTGTGGAATATGTTTTCGCTGCTGTCATCTTGGCCGGCATGCTACAGGTTGCCGCAGGTTTTCTTCGCATGGGAAAACTTATGCGATTGGTACCGCACCCGGTCATTTTCGGTTTTGTGAACGGTTTGGCCATTATCATATTCATGTCGCAACTGGATCAGTTTAAAACCCAAGATGGGAGCTGGCTGAGCGGAGGCACTCTCTACATTTTTATGGGATTGGTCCTATTGACCATGTCAGTCATCTGGGGACTGCCCAAATTAAGTAAGGTCGTTCCCGCTTCGCTCGTGGCCATACTTTTAGTGTTTGGACTTGTGTTTTTCTTCAATGTGGAAACCAGAAAAATAGGGGATATCGCATCCATCCAGGGAGGGTTTCCTCCATTTCATATCCCGGACATACCCTTTACGTTAAAGACACTCCAAATCATTTTTCCCTATGCCGCTATCGTTGCAGGTGTTGGACTAATTGAAAGCTTATTGACTTTGAACATTGTGGATGAAATTACGGAAACACGAGGTAGGGGAAATAAGGAAGCCGTGGCCCAAGGGACCGCCAACATCCTTTCCGGATTGTTTTCGGGGATGGGGGGTTGCGCGATGATAGGTCAAAGCCTTATCAATACTTCCAATGGGGCCAGGGCCAGATTATCCGGCATTGTAGCTTCGTTAATGTTGTTGGCTTTTGTGATGTTTGGTTCTGAGCTTATCGAAAAAGTGCCTATGGCTGCCTTAACGGGACTGATGATCATGGTCGCATTGGGAACCTTCGAATGGGCCAGTCTCCGGGTTTTTAAACGTATGCCCAAGTCCGATGTTCTGGTCATGGTATTGGTCACTTTGGTGACCGTATTCCTTCACAATTTGGCGCTTGCCGTTTTGGTGGGAGTTATTATCTCGGCACTGGTCTTTGCCTGGGACAACGCCATTCGGATTCGGGCAAGAAAATATGTGGACGGATCCGGTATCAAACACTACGAGATATATGGACCCTTGTTCTTTGGTAGCACTACCCTATTTTCCGAAAAATTCGATGTGTTGAACGATCCTTCAGAGGTGGTCATCGACTTTGAAGAAAGTAGGGTCGTGGATATGTCTGCAATTGAAGCGGTCAATAAAATCACGGAACGGTACAAAAAGGTGGGCAAAAAAGTCCATTTAAAACATTTAAGTCGAGATTGTAGGCGTTTGTTGAAAAACGCAGATGATATCATCGAGGTCAATGTAATCGAAGACCCGACCTATAAGGTCGCTGTTGATAAAATTTGGCCGTACAAATAAAGGTCATGTCTATTCGCTGACTGTTCCTCTAAAAACACTCACCTTGGGATTGATAGGGTTTCCCGTTGTTCTTCGCATTAAGGTGATCTGTCCTGTATGGTAGATACAATCGGAGAGCATTCCATTCACCATGTTCCAATAGGGAAAGGAGGATTGCTTATCTCCGCGTTGAAAAACAACCACGAAATCTTCAAAGTCTTTTGCTTGTTTCCCAGCGATGGTTTCACTGGCGGATTTCAAATTTTCTAAGGTCATTTTGCGTAGTTGTTCATAGGGATATCCCGAAAAATCGGTTGGTCGGACATTTGAGGTTGCCGACGGGGCATTTAGGATCATTTCGGACATACCATAAATATGCTGCAACGTTTCTAAAACAGTCCTGGATTCTTCTGTAGGCCGATAAGCCAAGTCTTTGGGGGTCAATCCTTCCGTGGCCCAATGGTAACGAAAGCCCAAACCATCTATCATTCGAGAAACCAGATTTCCGGGACTGTAATCCGCCGGATACTCCGGGATTTCCCGAAAGGGTAGTTCTTGTGATTTCATAGTGATTGAAAAAAATAAAACAAGGAGGACAATGGGTAACTTTTGTATCATCTAATGCAATTTTCGTGGACTCCAAACTTCATAGATAGGTTTTCCTCTGCTACTTTCCCCGGAATGGTGCCAGTTGCCCTCTTTTATCTTAAAATCAAAAGAAAGACTGGCTCCTACCCTGGAATTGTCCTTCGAGAAAAAATCAATGTTTTCTGTATATTTTCCATTTTCCGTGGTATACGTGCCACCTCCCGTACCCATAAACTGTTGGGTCTCGGTGTTGTAAGCAATCCATTGGAAACGCGTTCCGGAAAGAATTTTCATGGTTTTTCGAGGTCGATCGGTATCCCTCTGCTGTATTTTCCCATCCCGCATTCTTCCTGAAATCAACCAGGCTCCTGATAATTTTCCTGGAGTTCCATCATCAATTTGGGTCCAAATCGTATCTCCCATGCGAATTTGATTATCCACGAATTGGTATGCTTCCTTACGGCTTGTACCAACGCGGCTCGGATCAAAAGAAGCGAATTCATAAGTGCAGTCCAGGTTATTGTTCTGTACTTTGCAAGTACCGCCCCAAGTACCCATGAACGCTCCTGTTTCTTTCTCAAAAAATGCCTCTGCAATATGTCCATCAGAAATAATGATGACATGATGTATGTTGATGCCTTTCTCATTCTTTAGAGAAGTTTCCCATGCGCCTTCCGGCGATTGGGATCGCAAGATGGCCCACCCAAAAAGTAGGGCAAACATCAATATATAGGGTTTAATTACTGAAATCATCGGCATAGCGGGTGTTACCTTCCAAATCCTTTAAATATACATAATCCAAAGACCCACTTCCTGTGAATGTGAAAATTAATCCCATAATATCGCCTTGTGCCCCTGTAAATTGGTTTTCTAAACACAAAGTATCATTGATATAAAATTGTACGATATTGTTGTTACTTATGATTTTTAAATGTTGCCATTCATCCATATTGGCCCCCAGTAAAGAGAAATCGTTCTCAGAACCCATAAAAAAGTTATCGCCCAATTTTAAGTTGAGATTGCTTTCACATCCTTTGTCTATGATTCCAACCCAAGACGCGTCTTTTTCATCGATCCATTTTACTTCCAAAAAGGGACAGGTTAGGTTTTTCGTGTTTTCGAAGCGAACTTTGGTTTCCAAAACAAAGGCATCGCTTGCCAATCCCTTAAAGTCACGTACGTTGAAGTAGGATAAGATCAAATTTTGGTTCAGGCCAAAGCCAAGTGCTTCACGCGTAGTGTTCTGAAGTGTTAATTTTCCATCGGATTGGATTTCCGGGGTAGCGGCATATTTCGGAATTTGCTGCATAGGGTTCGATTTTGCGGTCGCGAGCCAACCATTCGTTTGAATGTGAATCCGCTCTTTTTGGATAATACTGTCATTGGCGATCAATCTGGCCCAATGGAATCCCGGGTAATAATAAATTTGGGAAAAGGTTTTCCTTTGGGGGTCAATCCGGAATTTATGCATTGGATTCCAAGAGCGTTGGATAAAAAAACTGTCGGCCTTGGTCTGGGTGAGGTCATACGAAAAAATGACAGAATTGGGGACATTAAAGGCAACGGTCTTGTTTGCCGAAAAAACAACATCTTTAGGGACTTCCATTTCTGGTTCGCCACGGATCAACGAAATCAAAAAATACATCAAAACAATTGTGCCCAACACGGCAACTACCGGAATTATTTTCGTAAATCGATTGGATTGGGCAACAGTTTTATAGGGTCTTTGGATTTTTGAAAGTTGTTCACGTCGATAACTGTTCCAGTTTTCATGACCAAGTAAGGAAACCAAGGCATTTAATGTGCTGATATGTGGTAAGCTGGAATATTCATTTTTCCAAAGCCGTTTCATCGTGGACAAACTGATTTGAATGTTTTTTTTCTCGTCCATAAGGTCAATGAGATACTGCAAATCACGTTGGCCCAGAGCAGTATTTGAACCTACCTTATCTGGAAAATAGCGCTTTTCAATGTCTTGTAAACACTGGTTTACATGTGCTCTATCATGGGATATCATGACCATATATATTTTTAATTGGACGCGTTTTGAATCTTAAATAAACGGTTTTTGGTGGTTTGTTACAGTGTTGATGTTCGGATTTTTGACAAAAAACAAAAATGGATGCTCAAAAGATAAAATCAAAACTAGTATTTACAGTGACGTTGGTGTTGATTCTGAATCAGATGGTACTTGGCCAGGCCGTCCCATTTATCTCTGAAAACTGGAGAATAATTGACAACGAAAACAACCAAAATTTGGATTTTCATACCACAACCTATAAGGGAGAAAATGCATTGCGACTGGGGAGGCACAAAATAGCTCGGTTGGAAGGCAAGACCTACGAAAATTTTGTATTGGAGGTTGATATTGCCGGAAAGGCAATGCCAGGTATTGGTTTCCATGCATCAGACTTATGGGACTACGAATTTCTGTATTGTCGCGTATTTTCTGGAGGAAAAACGGATGCCCTTCAATATGCCCCGGTCTATAACGGTGCTTTGCCCTGGCAGCTATATAACGCACCCAATTACGAGACTATGGCAGTATTTGAACCCGAAGAATGGTTTCATCTAAAAATAGAGGTATATGGAAATCTTATGCGCGTATTTGTTGGAGAAGACGATGAACCGGAAATGGAAGTTGCACTTTTACAAAAAGAGGCGGAGAAAGGGGCAATATTTTTAAAGACCAGTTTTGCTGAAGCCTATTTTGCAAACCTGCGTATAAATCGTTTGGATGTTCCTTTTTCCATACGTAATGAAGAAAAGTTACAGCAGTTCTTGACCGATTGGGAAATTTCCGAACAACTACAAGGGAACCTATATAGCCAGAGACAGTTCTACCAATGGTTCAACCAAGCCAAAGAGGCGCATACATGGAAAGTCATCAAAGCAGCAAAAAATGGCATTGTCAATTTGGCGCAATATTTTGATCACCCCAAGGAATCTGTTTTTGCCCGAACAAACATTCCAGCTTCAGAAGCTAAAAAGGTCACTTTGGCTTTTGATTATACCCAAGTTTTATTAATTGTGTTGAATGACCAAGTATTATTTTTTGGACGCGAACTGGATTCGGACAATTTTATGCGGATGATGGATGGAGAACAAAAGATAGACTTATCACTCAAAAAGGGAGATAATACGTTGGTCTTCTGGATACGGTCCGATGATGAATGGCAAGAAGCCAACCCCCGTTATCTCGGTAGGAAACAGGCGATGAATTGGGGATTTATTGCCAAGGTTGAGGAGTAGCTGTTTTTTAGACCGAAAAACAGTCGTACGATTTAAAAACCGAGTAGCATTTAAAAGGCCATTATGAAGTAAGATTGATTAATTTCCCGTAATTTTCCTGTTTAAACTAGTACACAGAAAAAAACATTATGAAAAAATCGATTTTTTTGCTTCTAGCTTCGTTTTTGATGGTCATTATAGGTTGTGGTGAGAAAAAGACGGAAAAAAAGGAGGAGGGTTTCCAAGTAAACCGCGCCAAGAAGGAAGAAAAAAAGGAAGTTGATGAAAATGTAATTTCACTTTCATCCAATGATTTGATGCAGTTTGACAAATCTGAACTTAAAGTAAAGGCGGGAAAAAAGGTTACACTTACCTTGAGACATACCGGAGAAATGGACAAAATGGTAATGGGTCATAATTTTGTCCTTTTGGAGGCGGGTACGGATGTTGGCGAGTTTGCTGCTGATGCAGCTGTTGCCAGGGAATCAGAGTATATCCCAGAAAGTGACGCCATCCTGGCCTACACCAAGTTGATAGGTGGTGGTGAGGTAACAAGCATCACTTTTGATCCCCCTGCTCCGGGCACTTATGATTTTATTTGCAGCTTTCCAGGACATTATGGAATCATGAACGGGAAGTTCATTGTAGAGTAATTTTACCTTGATTTTACGTTGGGTTAGGGTTTAGGGCTTTACGTCTTCAAAGAACTGTAGGGCTCTCCGCTCGCTGTAGCTTATGTTGTCTCTGCCCCAAAATCCTACATGACCTCCAAAATTTGGTGTTTCTAGAAAGAGCTTTCGGTTTTTTTCCGCTTCTTTATAAGGATAACAACTGTCGCCCAAAAAGGAATCATCCTTCGCGTTGATAACCAATGCGGGGATTGATATGGTCTTGAGATATTGGAGAGAACTACATTTGCTATAATAATCCAGGGCATCTTTAAAGTTATGGGCCTTACTGGTATAGATATCGTCAAAGTCTTTTAGCGTCTTTATGGATGTAATATCTGTATCGGTGATCTTTTCCGGGAATAACTTCTGTTTTTGACGAAGTTTTTTTAAGAGGTGTTTTTTAAATCGTTTGGCGTATAGGATGTTTTTCCGGGAAAGCAATTGTTTACAGGACGAATGAAGATCACAAGGTACCGAGACTGCGACGGCAGCTTGGATTTTTTTGGGTAGGGTAGGTCGTTCTCCCAAATATTTCAAGATTAGGTTGCCTCCCAAACTAAATCCCTTGAGGTAAATAGAGCGATATCTTTTTTGTTCCAAAATATGTTGGATAACTTCATCTAAATCTTCTGTTGCACCCGAATGATACGAACGAAACAGTATATTGGGTTCGCCACTACACCCCCGAAGGTTAATAGAACACGCATCAAATCCACTTAAATTGAACAGTTTGGCACTCCCCGTAATATATGGACGTTGGGCGGTACCTTCCAATCCATGAAGTAGAATGACCAGTCTGTCCGTTTGTTTATTTGTGTAGCTCCAATCCAGATCCAAAAAATCGGTATCGGATAAGATTAGCCGCTCCCTTTTCTGTGCCAAATTGTTGACCTGCCTCACCAAGCCAGCATAGATGGTAGAAAAGTGTCCGTTTTTAAAGAGAAGTGGGGGATCGTACGTTGATTTCACTATGGGCATCAATACAGGATATTATGCTTGGGGTTTACTTTTTCGGGCAAATCGGTCTCATCTAGCATATCTCTTAAATCGATTTCAATAGTGCGGCATAAGGCGGTCATGGGCACATCGTTTATCCTTCCTTCAAATGGGTCTTCACTATTGCTGCCCACTTTTTCCATGGTAGAGAATATCCATGAAATCAAAATGGAGAAAAATATCATTAGACCAATGTACCACCACGAATTATCACCTTCCAAAGCAGTAAGTTGTTTTTCAAAAACATTTAAAAGCCCTAAGGGCAGGAGCAATAAAAAAATCCAGGTGAAAATTGTACTGAAATATGCATATTGCCTAGGGAACGGTGTATTTTTGATACGCTCGCACTTCCCTTGTAAATTGTAAAACTCTTCCAGGGAATGGTGCATGAGAAGTTTATCAAATTCTGTAATCTTCTGTTTCTCCAGCAACTGTTTCAGATGAGCACCTTGGTTTTTGACCAAGTGCGTGGCCACATTTCGACGGTTTTCCAAGTCGTCAACTTCTTCAGGACGCAATAATTGGTCCATGCCCATACATACTGGATTTCGTTCCCCGTGTCTATCAAATAAACGCTCAACAGCTCTATTTTCTTTAATGGAAAAGCTAGTAGGTTGTCTAAGTTGGACACGTAGGGCGTTGAGCCATGCGATATGCCGATAAATCAATGTAACCTGTGCATCCCGGTCCTCCTTTACCAAACTGAGCACTTGATTTGCCCAAGTACGTGAGTAATTCACTATCCCACCCCATATTTTTCGAGCTTCCCAAAAACGATCATAGCTTTGACTGTTTTTAAAGCCCACGTAAAAGGCTACCGCAATTCCTATGACCGAGATGGGTTGAAACGGAATATCAATGTGTTTCCAGTCCCAGTAGTGGTACAGCAAAAAAATAAGGCTTGCGTAGAGGGTAAAAAAAATGAGATTTTTCCAACCAAAACGCAAGATAAGCGTCCAGCTGATATTTCTTTTGATATACATAGATGGTGATTCGTATTTAAAAATACTTAAATCTATAATTATTTGTCTTTTATGTAAAAAATGAATCTCAAGTTTGTCGTATTTTTAAGGGAATGGTGTGTTGGAGACGATTATAGTTTACCACGATTCAATTTTTAGCTTGGATTTTCCCAAAACCGGAATCACACAGTAGTTTTAAATACCAATAAAAATGAAAGACCCACGTTTTCCAGAACTTACTTCTAGACAAATAACCATTTTAAAAGGATATGGTGCGCTGGAGAGTCATCCGCCGGAAACGCGTGTTTTCGCATTGGGGGATTTGCAATATGATTTTTTTGTGGTGCTGGATGGGGAAGTCTCCATTGAAGATCCCTATAATGAAAATAAGGTAATCGTTGCCCATAAAAAAAATGAGTTTACAGGGGACAGTGGGATGCTTTCCAACCGCGGAGCCCAGTTTCATGCCATTACCAAAGGAAACACCTGCCTTCTGAGAATTACGCCTAAAAGACTCAAGGAAGCTATAGCCAAACATAGTGATATCAGCGATGTGCTCTTGAATGCATTTTTGTTGCGGCAGGAAACGGTACTATCTGAATTCACTGGCGGGATTATGTTACTCGGGTCGGGCAACTCCAAAGAGACCTATGCAATTCGTGATTTTATGGATAAAAATCATATCTGGTATAATTTTTTGGACATCGATATCTCCAAAAGGGCATTGGAACTCCTAAATAACTTTAACCTTACGGAAAGTGACCTCCCTATTTTAATAAACAGTGAGGCCAAAGTATGCCAAAACCCATCTTTGGAACAAGTGGCCCGTTATTCAGGGGTACTCATGGATTTTGAGGACAAGGTTTTTGATTTGCTTGTGATCGGTGCGGGACCCGCTGGTCTGGCAGGCAGTGTATATGCAGCCTCAGAAGGATTAAGTGTGGTGACCATAGATAGTAAAGCGCCAGGGGGTCAAGCAGGGAAAAGTTCAAAAATAGAGAATTATTTGGGGTTCCCCACAGGGATTTCGGGTAGTGATTTAGCGAATAAAGCTTATGTGCAGGCCCAAAAGTTTGGATGTAACATTTCCATTCCCCACGAGGCAGAGCGGGTGGAACACACCGGCATGCATTTTATTTTGTACGCTTCCAATGAAAAAGTTATAAAGGCCAAAGCTATCATGGCCGCAACCGGTGCCAGCTATAGAAGTCTTCCCATTGAGAATATTGAAAAATTTGAAGGGAGCGGGGTATACTATTCCGCCACAGGAATGAATGCTTCAGCCTGTAAAAATGAGTTGGTTGGTGTGGTAGGAGGGGGAAACTCCGCCGGACAAGCCGCACTTTTTCTTGCAGACCATGCCAAAGAAGTACATGTTATTTTGAGGGGTAACGATTTAGGTGCCAAAATGAGTGATTATCTGGTACAGCGGATAGAGGCTTCGGAGAATATTTTTGTCCATTTGGGGACACAGGTCAAGGAACTGCATGGACAATATCATTTGGAATGGTTGGTATTGGAAAACACTGACGGGACAAGAACGCAAAAAGAAATCACCAACTTGTTCACGTTTATTGGTGCAAGGCCGTGTACAGACTGGTTAAAAGGTTTGGTGGCAACGGACGAAAAAGGGTTTATTTGCACAGGACCAGGAATAAAGGAAGAAAGTCTTTTCAAATGTTCTATTTATTCTGGAAGGAAACCTCAATCTTTGGAGACCAGTATCCCAGGATTTTTTGCCGTAGGTGATGTACGAAAAGGTTCGGTAAAACGTGTAGCGTCCGCAGTTGGTGAAGGGAGTATGTGTGTAAGCCAAGTGCACCAATTCCTGGATGATTTAAAAAAAGTTCAAATGGTGGAAACATGACCTACTGGAGTATCTACTTCGGATAGGTCTCCAGTAGTCGGTTTTGTTTTTGAATGGCTTCCTTAAATTCCAACTTTAAGCTTTCTACCAAATCTAGAACGGACAGCACATTTTGTATGGTAGTGACTCCTTGCCCTGCGGACCAGATGGTCTTCCACGCCTTGGCTTCGGTATCCAGTTCTTTTCCAAAATCAACTTTATGGCCCTTTTTTAAATCCTCCTCAGAAATACCCGCAGCTTGCAGGCTAGCTGCCAAAAAATTGGCATGTACCCCAGAAATTGCGGCAGTGTAGACTACATCGCTGGCTCCAGCTTCGATGATCATCTTTCTATAATCTTCGGGCGCCTTACTTTCCTCTACATTAATAAAGCGAGTACCCATATAAGCTAAATCGGCACCCATTTGCATGGCTGAAGCAATATCCTGCCCCGTACTGATGCAACCGGAAAGCAAGATGGTCTTATCGAAAAACTGTTTTACCTCTGCGACCAGACTCATCGGATTTATACTTCCGGCATGGCCCCCTGCACCCGCGGCCACCAAAATTAGACCATCGACTCCAGCTCCGGCCGCTTTTTGGGCATGTCGCTTTTTGATGACATCATGAAAAACCAGACCACCATAACTATGGACCGCATCAACTACTTGACTTACAGCACCCAGAGACGTAATAATCAAAGGTACCTTGTGTTTTATGCATAGTTTTAAATCGGCCTCTAACCTCGGATTGGTCGGGTGAACTATCAAATTGACTCCAAAAGGAGCAGCCTTTTTTCCTGTTTCTTCTTCAAAGTTTTGGAGCGCGGTCTTAATTTCTATCAACCATGCTTCAAAACCCTCACTAGTTCTCTGATTTAGTGCTGGAAAAGTTCCTACAATACCATTTTTACAGCATTCTATGACCAATTTGGGACCAGAAATCAGAAACATCGGTGCAGCGATGACAGGGAGTGCTAGGTCTTGGATAAATTCAGCTTTATGGCTCATGGGTTCGTGTTAAAGTATCATTAAAAATAAATTGATTTTCCGGTTTAAGGGACTTCTTTCCTCAAAACTGTGATAATTTAGCAATTATTATGCATGCATAACAAATAACCACCTATGTTTTTTAAAGAGTTTGACATTCGATGGAGCGATTTGGATGCGAATCGCCATTTGGCGAACGCGGCCTATATCAATTATATGAGCCATACTCGTATGGCCTATTTGGGCCAGTTGGGGTTTAACCAAAAATCTATGGCGCACCACAATATTGGTCCAGTGGTGTTCTATGAACATATGTACTATTTTAAAGAAGTTTTTGCCGGAAAACCAATAAAGGTTTCATTGGACCTGAAAGGATTGAGTGAAGATGGAATGTTTTTCGAATTTCAACATGATTTTTTTGACAACCGGGGGAAAAACTTTGCACGATGCGAAATGATGGGAGGTTGGCTGGATTTAAAGGAACGCCGGCTTGTGGGTTTGCCCCAAGAGTTTTTGGATGCTTTTGAACAAATGGAAAAGGGAGAAGGGTTTAAGACGTTGACCAAGGAGGATACGCGAAGATTCCCCAGGTTACCCAAGGACTTATAAACGTCATTTTTTGTAGAGTTTGGGTCGAAAATCGTTTGATGCCAATACGATTTGGTCACCAACACGCAAAGAATCCGCTTTTTTTTGTTCGATTTCCATTTTGAACACGTGGTCTTGAACCAGCAATTGGACTTCTACCACGTTATCTTTCTGGGTGAAATCAAGAATTTCACCACTTACTTTAAACTTTTCAGGAATCTTTTTTGAAGAAAACAGGTTGATGGGAGCACCTTGCTGTACCACCTTTCCTTCCTTCAGTTGAATGGCCCAATCGGACAATTTGATTATTTCTTCTTTGTTGTGACTTACCAAAATAGTGGTCAGCTGATATTCTTTATGTGCTTCCAATACGCAAAATTGTAATTTCCTACGAATGCTCTCATCCAAAGCGGAAAGCGGTTCGTCCAGCAGGAGTATTTTTGGGCGTTGTGCCAGAGCACGCGCGAGGGCCACCCGTTGTTGTTGCCCTCCTGAGAGTGTTTTGGGCTTTTTGTGGGCCAAATCCCCAAGTTCGGTAAGTTCCAAAAGATGGTCTAGATTGACATTTTTTCCTTGACTTGCCGCAAATTCTAAATTTTCGAGAACCGTCATATTGGGAAAAAGGGCATAGTCCTGGAAAACAAAACCAATATTTCGCTCTTGGGGCCTTAGACTAAAGACTTTGGGATTGGATTGAAACCATACCTGTCCTTCAACCTGTATTGAACCCTTGTCCGGTTGAAGCAGACCTGCCAAAATCCGAAGAGCTGAGGTCTTGCCAGTTCCCGATGCACCATAAAACGCTATAATTTGATTCTTTTTCAGTTCAAGATCTAAATCAAGTACCATGGGACCCGTTGGAGAATCGAGTGTTTTTTTAATTTGAATGGCAATCATTTCCAGAAGGTTTTAAAATAACGCCCATTAATGAGATATACCAGGAACAGAATACAAAAGGTCGCCACGAACAAAACTGCAGCATATTGATTGGCCGCTTGATAATTCAATGCTTCGACTTCGTCATATATCGCAATGGAGGCAACTTTGGTGACACCGGGAATGTTTCCCCCTATCATGAGAACCACACCAAATTCCCCTATGGTATGTGCGAACGACAAGACCATTCCGGTCAACAAGGCTGGACGTATATTGGGAAGTAGGACCTTAACCAATGTTTCTCGTTTTGATTTTCCCATGAGATAAGCAGCTTCCTTTAAAGAAGGTGATACCGCGGCCAGCCCGGATTGAATAGGGTGCACCATAAAGGGCAAACTATATAAAATAGAAGCCAGAACCAATCCCGGAAAAGAAAAGACCAGTTTTATTCCAAACCACTCGTTTAACCAATTACCAAAAGCATTGCCGGGACTAAAGGCGACCAAAAAATAAAATCCGATAACCGTGGGAGGCAGTACCAATGGCATACTTACCAATGTTTCCACAATTGGCTTCACTTTGGATTTGGACTGCGCCAACCACGATGCCAACGGTATGGATATGAGCAAAAGAAAGAAGGTAGTGACCAATGCCAATTGTAAGGTAAGTAGAAGCGTATCCCAAATCATTTTGCCCGTGACTTAATTAGAATTCACAATTTAGCCATTTTAAACCCACAAGGGTATTGAGAAGTATAAGGTCATTCAGGAACGCTATATCCATATTCCTTTAAAATATGTTGGGCGCCATCTGAAAAAAGAAAATCGAAAAATGCCATTGCAGCTTCTGAAATCCCATGTTCGTTGTTAAGGATAAGGGCACTTTGGGAAATTGAACGGTACGTTCCTTCTTCCAAAGCGACCCAGCGACCTTTGTTCTTCATTTTTGGTGATAATACCACGGAAAGAGCAGTGAAGCCGATTTCAGCAGATTTGGACGAAATGAATTGATTGGTTTGCGAGATACTTTCACCAAAAACCAATTTGTCCTTTAAATTGGGATACAAATCATGACTGTCCAAAACTTCAATTGCAGCCTTTCCATAGGGTGCTATTTCCGGATTTGCCAGGGCAATATGTTGAACAGAATCCGAAGATAGGACAGAAAGGGATGGTGACAAGCCGCTAACCATGGTCCATAACACCAATTTCCCTTCTGCATATATTTTGGGTTTGTTTTTTGCTTTGGTAATAGCGTATAAATTTTCTGGATACTTTGAATCTGCGGAAAGAAAAATATCATACGGGGCGCCTTCCCTAATTTGCGAAAACAGCTTTCCTGATGAACCCACTACCAGCTCACATTCCATTTCGGTTTTTTGGATAAAGGCCTTTGCAATGGCCTCCGTAGCGAACTGCATGTTCGCGGCCACGGCTACCATCACTTTTGAATCGGATTGGGAAGGCTGTTTGCAAGCATAGAACAATACTAAAAGAATGAGTAAAATATGTTTTTTCTCCTTCACGCAGATATCCATATTGTAAAAATAGCACTTTAAGCACCAAAAGTTAGGGGTGTTCTGAATCCGTATTTTCTTGCTTGAGTTTATCCCAAATTCTTTTTTTGATGGAAAGTGTGTAGACAAAATAGCCCATAAAACATAATCGAAAAACTGTGATAGCCAAAGTGTACGTTGAAAATTGATGCTGCTGCAAGTTCAACACATGTCCCAAAAATCCTTGTAATTCGAACGGATTGTCAATTTTTTGTGTTTTCCACGATTCAGGTACAATGTACATTAGTTTCTCTGTCAAATAGTGCCAAAAAATGTAGTAAGTGCCCAAACCCATTAGTGGATTTATTTTCCGTATTCTGAAAATGAGATTTATTAGCCAAAGGGATATCACAAAAGTGACAATGCCCGCCCCGATACTAAAGTAAATTGAGCCCATACTTGCGTTGATTTTGGGTAAAAAAGTTGGTGCAGGGTCAAATTACAGGAAGTCAGTGAACAAAATATATATCAATTGACGAATGAACGGTTAGAGTTCATCAATGGGCCATATTAGTGGATAAGGCCTGGTTTAGGGGCTTGGTTTGGGTTTTTTGCTGGCGAGATACACGCCCAACAAAACCAGGCAAGTCGCTAAAATCTTGATTGGACTGAGGCTGTCCATTCCTGAAAAAAGGGCGAAAATAATGCCAAAAAGGGGTTGCAGATAAACAAATGCGCCTACAGTGGATGCCTTGAGTTGGGTCAACGCAAAAACGTTGAACAAATACGTTAAAAACGTGGTGCCAATAACGACGAAGAGGATGGAACCGTATACCCATACGGGCATGGAGAACCACTGGATTTCCAAAAAATCAGGAAGCGTTATTGGGAGATTAAAAATAATCCCCAAGGTAAAAAGCCATCGCATCAAAACAAACGGATGATACTTTTCAATAAGCTTTTTTACAACAATAAGGTAAGCCCCATAGGATATGGAATTGACGATAAAAAGGGTGTTCCCCAAAGGAATATTGGGAGCGTCCCCACGTATTTCAGCTCCGAACAAAATGAGCGTCAAAGCACCCACGAATCCCAAAAAAATTCCAACACCTTTATTCCAAGTTATCCTTTCCCCAAGAAAAAATGCAGAAAGCACAACAACAATTATTGGAGTGATGGTTATTAAAACAGAACTGTTGATAGGGGTAGAGAGTTGCAGGCCTTTGAAAAAGGCCAACATATTGATGACCATTCCAAGGATGGCGCACAAAATTAAACGGAGCCAATCCTTTTTTTCAATTCTCTGTTTTGGACCAAAAGGCGAAATAATCCAGAATAGCATGGCTGCACCGATAACCCGAATCAGAATAAAACCAAAAGGTTTTACATAGGTTGGCATAACGCCCTTCGCAACGGTATGGTTTATACCGTAAATGGTAGTGGCCCCAATGGCCGCTAAAATGGCCCAGTTTCGATTGCTCATTAATGAAGTGCCTCCTTAGCGGCCTGGACCACTTTCTTGGAGTTTCCAATAAAGATTTGGTCGTCCAGTTGCACCACGGGACGTTTCAAAAAGGTGTGGTGGTCCAAAATCAACTGTTTGTAATCTTCTTCTGCGAGCTGTTTTTCGTGAAGCCCTCGTTGCCTAAAAAGCATGGCCCTTCTACTAAAAAGAGCCTCATAACTACCTGCTAGGGCTTTCATTTGATCTAGCTGTGCAGAAGTAATGGGCTGGGATTTTATTTCTTGTAGGGTCACTTCATCCAATGGGGCCAACTCCTTCAGAATACGCTGGCAAGTGGAACAGCTTTCTAAATGGTAAATCTTTTTCATGTACTGAATTTAGGAATACAAAGGAACTCAAAAAAAATCAGGAAAGTGCAAATTCCACAGCTTTGGCCACATGAATTTTGGCGGTATCGAAAGCGGGAACGTCTATCTCATTTTCCTGGACCAAAATGGGTAATTCAGTGCATCCCAAAATGATTCCCTCAGCTCCCTCAAGTTTAAGTTTGTGAACCATATCCAAACATTTGTTTTTGGAGTCTTCGGTAAATACACCTTTAACCAGTTGATCATATATAATGGACTGAAGCGTTTTACGATCATCCAACCCAGGTACAACAACTTCAATCCCATGGTCGTCTTGAAGGATTTTTGTGTAAAAGTCCCTTTCCATAGTAAATTGAGTGCCCAATAACCCTATTTTGGAAAGCCCTTTTTCCTTTATGGCTTCACCCGTTGCGCTAGCTATGTGCAGAAAGGGAATATTTACCGCCTCGGTAATGAAATTGCTGACCAAATGGATGGTGTTGGTGCAAAGTAATATTATATCTGAACCTGCATTTTCCAATTTTTTCGCTTCAATGGACATAAGTTTGCCAATACTGTCCCAATCGTTGGCAAAAGAAGGTTTTTCGATTTCTGCAAAATCGACCGAAGTCATAATGCTTTTGGCAGAATGGGAGCCTCCTAGTCTTTCACGGACCATTTCATTCACATGTTGATAATATATTTTGGAGGATTCCCAACTCATTCCTCCTATCATTCCGATAGTTTTCATATTTTTTGGATTAATGTTCATTTAAGTTTGCCCATGAATTCAGCTTCTTTAATAGTGCGTGAATTTAAAAAACGAGAAAGCACTTTGAAAGATTCGGATGTTTTGGGTTCAGTATTTTGAAACTGTGCGATATCTGAACAAATCATGTTCTTTTTCATCATCATTGAATTTATATTTCGCTATTTATAGATATGTTTTCATAAAAATCAGAGGTTCTTTTTAAGCAGCTTAAGAAACTGTTGAATTACCTCTTCGTTCCTTCGATAATAGGTCCACTTCCCATGACGGGTCGGAATCACCAATTTGGCATTTTGCATGGAATTCAAGTAGGTCGAAACAGTGGACTGCGATAATCCAGTCTTGTCCTGAATGTATCCTACGCACACGCCATCATCAAAATGATCTATATCCTGGTGCGGAGGAAAGTGATTTTCAGGATTTTTCAACCAATTTAAAATATTGACCCGGGTCCTATTCGCCAAAACCTTGCTGATTTCCACAATATCCATATCACAAAGTAAAGTAAATATTTAAATATCTATATTTATAAATATGTTAAAAAAATTCGAAAAGGACTATAGGGAAGCCGCACGCTTTAAAAACTTATTGATTTCAGCGTAAGGGATGGTCATTACAATAGGGCCATCCGCATAGGAAGCCACTTCATAGGGATTGTAAATGAGCTGCAATCCTTCGGGAGTGTATCCTATGTTTTGCGATAAGTGAAAGGCATCATTATCGAACATAAAGCCTGTTGCATTTATATTTTCGTCTTGGGGAATTTTCTCCCTAACTCTGAACTTGGCTTCCACAAACTGTATAAAGCCTTCTTGATCTTCAAATAGTTCCCAGTTTTCCAACTCTTCTGCCTTTATTTTATCAAAATTTAAGAATGAGGTGGAACTATATCCGTGTGCTCCTCCGGTAAAAATATAAGAATTGATGCTAAGCGTGAGCATATTTTCATCCTCGTAAACCAGCTCACCTTCAATCTTTGCTTCCCAAGGGACCTCGTCCTGAAACTTTTCTTTTAGCTTGGCAAAATCAGATGTGAATGAGTCTATCGCCCGCTCTATGGAGTTAAGTTCCACCTCATCCTCAAAAGAGAGCAAGGAGATAATCTCTTCCCTAACGGCGCCATTGACCGTCTTGGAAAGTTTGGAAACGTCAAGCGCTTCAGGTACGGTAATTTCTATTTTGGGGCAAGTTTGGCAGGGGCTATTGGAGAACGCTTTTTGGCCAAAAGTAAGTTTTGCTCCATTTTCACAACCAAGCAATGTTAAAAAGAACAAGAAGGGATAAAGGGTTTTTTTCACGATTCGAGGTTTAAGGATATTCCAAAAATAAGACTTCGTTGATTACTCCAAAAGATAACAATACCTTTGTTCGCATATCAAAATCAAATGAGCAAAAAAGACTTGAAATTCAACAGTAGGACCATTCACGGGGGACAACAACCGGATAAAGCGTATGGCGCTGTAATGCCTCCAATTTATCAGACCTCAACCTACGCGCAAAGCACGCCCGGGGGGCATCAGGGATTTGAATATTCCCGGAGCGCCAATCCTACGCGTACTGCTTTGGAAAATGCGCTGGCCAGCATTGAAAACGGGCAGTATGGTCTGGCATTTGCCAGTGGTTTGTCCGCCATAGATGCCGTAATCAAGCTATTGGAACCTGGAGATGAGGTAATTTCCACCAATGATTTATATGGAGGAAGTTACAGGCTTTTCAAGCAGGTGTTTGAAAAGTTTGGTATCACGTTTCACTTTATCGGTATGCAAAGTCTTGATACCATAGCTTCATACATTACAGAAAAGACGAAGTTGATATGGGTAGAAACACCAACCAATCCCATGATGAACGTTATTGATGTTGAAGGCGTGGGCAAACTGGCCAAAGCACATAATCTATTGTTGGCCGTGGACAATACGTTTGCGACCCCATACCTTCAGCGTCCCTTGGATTTAGGGGCTGATATCGTCATGCACTCCGCAACTAAATACTTGGGAGGTCACAGTGATGTTATTGTTGGGGCCCTGGTGGTCAACAGTAAGACATTGGCGGACAAATTGTACTTCATTCAAAATGCGAGCGGTGCCGTTTGCGGGCCAATGGATAGTTTTTTGACATTACGAGGAATCAAAACCCTTCATGTGCGCATGCAACGGCATTGCGAAAATGGAAAGGCCCTGGCCAACTATTTAGTGAACCATCCCAAAATAGAAAAGGTGTACTGGCCGGGTTTCGAGTCCCATCCCAACCATGACATTGCCAAAAATCAAATGGATGATTTTGGTGGAATGATTTCCTTTATCCCAAAAGGAAGCAACTTTGAAGATGCGGTCAGAATTGTAGAGAAACTACAGGTTTTCACCTTGGCAGAATCCTTGGGCGGTGTGGAAAGCTTGGCAGGTCATCCGGCAAGTATGACGCATGCCAGTATCCCTAAGGAAGAACGTGAAAAAAGCGGCGTGGTAGATGCTTTGATTCGATTGAGCGTGGGAATAGAGGATGTTGATGACCTTATTGCCGATTTGGAACAGGCGATAGAATAGTCATTTTTGCAAATTTTTCATAAAACAGCCTTGTTATTGTTTAAATAGCATAATTTTGCCGTCAAATTCCTAATTCGATAAAAAACAACCCGTTTCGGGTATATCAATTAACAATTTACCAATCCTTTATATGGAAGCAAAAATCAAAGCATTCATGGATGAGGTCAAGACCCGGAACGGTCACGAACCAGAATTCATCCAAGCCGTACAGGAAGTGGCCGAAACCGTGATCCCGTACATTCTTAAACACGATATATATTCTGGCAAAAATATTTTATTGCGAATGGTGGAACCGGAAAGACTCATTTCTTTTCGGGTCGCCTGGGTCGATGATCAAGGGGAGATCCATGTAAATCGAGGATATCGTATCCAAATGAATTCCGCTATAGGTCCTTACAAAGGGGGCCTCCGTTTTCATCCCACCGTCAATGCCAGTGTGTTAAAGTTTCTAGCTTTTGAGCAAGTATTCAAAAACAGCTTGACCACCCTGCCCATGGGAGGCGGTAAAGGAGGATCGGATTTTAATCCCAAAGGAAAATCTGACGACGAGGTAATGCGCTTTTGCCATGCCTTTATGACGGAATTAAGCCGTCATATCGGCCCCAATACCGATGTGCCCGCAGGGGACATTGGGGTGGGTTCTCGGGAAATCGGTTTCCTTTTTGGAAAGTATAAAAAAATACGGAATGAGTTTACTGGGGTACTTACGGGAAAAGGTATTTCTTGGGGCGGTTCTTTGATTCGTCCCGAAGCGACCGGATATGGAACGGTTTACTTTGCCGATAGCATGCTCAAGACAAAGAATAAATCCTTCGAAGGGAAGGGCGTCGTAATTTCTGGTTCAGGGAACGTGGCCCAGTTTGCCGCGGAAAAAGTACTCCATCTAGGAGGAAAGGTATTGACGCTTTCCGATTCTGGAGGCTATATTTATGATAAGGATGGTATTGACACGGATAAATTGGAGTATGTAATGGACTTGAAAAACAACAAGAGGGGCCGAATTTCTGAATATGCTGAAAAGTATCCCAATGCAGAATACCACAAAGGGAAAACACCTTGGGAAGTACCTTGCGATATTGCCCTACCCTGTGCTACGCAAAATGAATTGAACGGAGATGACGCCAAGACCTTGATAAAAAATGGCTGCATTGCCATAGCTGAAGGGGCCAATATGCCCTCTACCCCAGAAGCTATACACGCCTTTCATGAGGCAAAAGTGCTGTTCGCACCAGGGAAAGCTTCCAATGCCGGTGGAGTGGCGACTTCAGGATTGGAAATGTCCCAAAACTCCCTTCGTATCAGCTGGACCCGAGATGAAGTGGACGAGCGCCTAAAAGCCATCATGGGCGATATCCACGATGCGTGTATTGATTACGGTATGGAAGAAGGAGGCTACTGTAACTATGTTAAAGGCGCCAATATCGCTGGATTCGTAAAAGTAGCGGATGCTATGTTGGCCCAAGGGGTAATATAGAACCTTACCGTTATACATTAGGGCAGTTTTGGAACAGTGTTTATTTTTATACTGTTTTAAAACTGTTCTTTTTTAATCCAGATGCAAGTAACCACAAAGGCTATCGTGTTTTCTTCTTTGAAGTATGGTGACACTAGCCTTATCGTTAAGGCTTTTACTGAATCGGACGGATTAAAGTCATATTTGCTCAAAGGGGTTCTGAACGCTAGGAAAGGAAGACTGAAACCTGCCTATTTCCTGCCCTTAATGCAGCTGGAAGTTGTAGCTAACCATAAAAACAAGGGCACTTTAGAACGGATTCGGGAAGTTAAAATAACACATCCCTATACGTCCTTGCATACCGACATCGTGAAAAATAGTCTTGTTCTTTTTTTGGCAGAAATGTTAGGTGGTTGCATCCAAGAACAAGAACAAAACAAGGGATTGTTCAATTATTTGGAATATAGTTTGATTTGGTTGGATGACCATAAGGCAAACCCCAACTTTCACTTACTTTTTTTGCTGAATTTAACCAAGTATCTAGGGTTTTACCCGGACACCTCTTTGGCCCACGCTCCCTATCTTGATCTTCAGGAAGGCAGTTTTTCTTTTGTGCCAACCTTGAATCCCATGCTACAAGGTGAAAATTTAACGCAGCTGAACCGATTGTTGGGCATAAATTTTGATGCACTTCCTACTATAAAAATGAGCAAAACCCAGAGACGTGAACTCCTAAAAATGGTTGTTCTGTATTTTCAGCTACATTTGCACGGATTCAGAAAGCCCAAGTCCCTGGAAGTTTTAAACGCAGTTTTTGAATAATATGCGCGGCGTAATCAGATGTGTATTCACCCTTTTTTTGGCATCTTATCCCATTTTCGCACAGGAAATCACTGTTTTGGATGCTGATACGGGCAATCCTGTGGTCAATATTGCCGTGTATAATAAAGACAAGTCCAAAACAGCCATTTCTGACTTCGACGGAAAATGCGATCTAAGCGTCTTTTCAAAGAACGAAAGGATTACGTTCAAGCATATCAGCTATGAGACCTTTACCACGAACAGGACACAGATTGCCAGAAAAGGAAATCGCGTCTATCTCAATCTAAAACCGGAGGAACTCCAAGAAGTGGTCATGTCTGTCTCCAAGTGGGAACAACAAAAAAAGGATATCCCCCAAAAAATAGAATCCATCGATGCCCGGAACATTTCATTTACCCATCCACAAACTTCGGCCGACCTTCTTCAAAATAGTGGAAAAGTGTTTGTACAAAAGAGCCAGTTGGGAGGAGGAAGTCCCATGATTCGCGGTTTTGCCACAAACCGTTTATTGCTCTCGGTAGATGGGGTCCGGATGAACACCGCCATTTTTAGGGGAGGAAACGTGCAAAATATTATATCCATAGACCCCTTTTCAGTGAGAAACACGGAAATCATTTTTGGCCCAGGGTCGGTGATCTACGGAAGTGATGCCATAGGTGGTGTCATGAACTTTTTTACCCATAAACCAAGATTTTCGTTCACGGACAGTCTCACCATTTCTGGAAACGCGTACTATCGATTTGCTTCAGCGAACAATGAAAGCACATCCCATTTTGATGCCAACTATGGAAAAAGAAAATGGGCTGGCTATACCAGTGTGAGCTATAATAATTTTGGAGATTTGGTCATGGGCCGCCATGGTCCTGAGGAGTATTTGCGCAACACTTTTGTGGAACGAAGGGACGGGGTTGATGTGCTGTTGGAAAATGAAATGCCAAGACAACAACTGCCTTCGGGTTATGACCAAATCAACCTGCTTCAAAAGTTTACTTACAGACCCAATAGCACCTGGAACTATGATTTGGGATTACATTATTCTGAAACCTCAGATTATTCCCGATATGATCGTCTCATACGTCCAGATGGTGAAGGCACCGGATTACGCGCTGCCGAATGGTTTTATGGCCCCCAAAAGTGGTTTATGGCCAACTTTCAGGTCACAAAAAAAGGAAAGAACAAGTTTTATGATGGAGTCAAGCTTACTGCGGCTTATCAGCACTTCGAAGAAAGTCGTAACGAACGTAGGTTTCAAGAACCCATTCGTTTTACTACAATGGAAAATGTGGATGCCCTTTCTGTAAATCTTGATTTTGAGAACAAGAAAATCGGGGATTTACGCTTGTATTACGGTGCGGAGTACCTTTTCAACAAAATACGTTCTGAAGGGAGCCAACAAAATGTCGAAACCAATCAATTGGCGCCTTCAGCGTCCCGCTATCCTAATGGCTCAACCTGGCAGACCTTTGCAGGATATATCAATGGTGAATACCAACTAAAGCCCAATTTCTCACTGCTATCCGGTTTACGTTACAGTCAGGTCTGGGTAGATGCCCAATTTGAAGATACTTTCTTTCAGTTTCCTTTTGAGGAGGCCGATTTGATTACAGGGGCACTTACCGGAAGTGTGGGGTTCAGTTGGTTTCCCAAGGCCGATTTTCAGGTTACCATGAATGGTTCAACGGGATTCAGGGCGCCGAACATTGATGATATTGGAAAAATATTTGATTCTGAACCAGGTTCCGTCGTTGTGCCCAATCCCGATTTGGAGCCTGAGTATGCCTACAATATTGAACTTGGTCTTCGAAAGAATTTTAGCGATAAACTGGTGCTCAAAGGGTCGGCGTATTACACCTATTTGGTAGATGCATTGGTCCGAAGGGACTTTACACTTAATGGTCAAGATGAAATTGAGTTCAATGGAGAGTTGAGCAATGTCCAAGCAATTCAAAATGCCGCAAGGGCCTATGTTTATGGTTTTGAGTTCGGTATGGACGCTTTTTTAACGGAAAACTGGTCACTTTCTTCCAATATGACCTTGACGGAAGGTGTAGAGGAGGACGATAGCGGATTGGATTCAGCTGCGCGACATGTAGCCCCAACTTTTGCGGACATCCACTTAATCTGGCAAAACCAAAAGCTAAAAGCAGATTTCTTTCTTAATTATAATGGTGAAATAGGTTTTGATGATTTGGCACTGTCTGAGAGAAGCAAGCCGTTCATCTATGCCGTGGACGATAATGGCAATCCTTTTTCGCCATCGTGGTACACGCTAAACTTTCGCTCCCAATATCAAATTACGAATGCCCTAAAAAGTACGGTCAGTCTGGAGAATATAACGGACCAAAGATATAGGACGTATTCATCCGGTATAGTTGCTCCAGGAACCAATTTGGTCTTGGGACTCGGATATAGCTTTTAAAAAAAGCCCTGAGATTCCAGGGCTTTTGCTTTGGTAAAAAGGGTAGAATCAGTTATCCATTTTTTCCTTAGTTTCTTCGGCAACTTTTTTCAAGTCTTCCACGGTCTCCTCGGCGGTATTTTTTAGGTCTTTGCCCATCTCTTCAGCTTTGTCCATAGTCTCTGAACCTGCTTTTTTGATGCTGTCAAGGGCTTTTTCTCCTATTTCCATGGTTTCCGTGCCCGCTTTTTTGAGAGCATTGGCCGCATCGTCCGCTGCCTCTTGAAGCTCTTCTCCGGCTTTCTCCAAGGTCCCAGAGGCTTCTTCTGAAGCTTCCTTGGCTTTATCTGCCGCTTCTTTGCATGAAAAAAGGGTAGTTGCGGATAGAATTACAAGTAATAAGGTAAATGCTATTTTTTTCATTCTATAAATGGTTTAGTGTTGGTAATGAAAATAAGAAAAATAGCCGACTTTGGTTTTAAGTTGATTTTATCCTTGCAACAAGAAACCTGAAAAAAATTTCTGTTGGGATAGTACCGTAAGGAATTCCACTTAAATTTTTAATTTTGCAATCCTGAAAATCAAGATGAAAAAAGAGACGATGAAATTCGCAGAATATAAGGGCCTGGATTTACCGAAGGTCGCTGATGAGGTTTTACAGTTTTGGAAAGACCAGCGGATTTTCGAAAAAAGCGTTTCCCAAAGGGAAAATAAAAAGAGTTTTGTCTTTTTTGAAGGCCCCCCTTCTGCCAACGGAATGCCGGGTATCCATCACGTGATGGCCCGTACGATAAAGGATATCTTTCCACGATACAAGACCATGAAGGGATTTCAGGTAAAGCGAAAAGCAGGTTGGGATACGCATGGACTTCCCGTGGAATTGGGTGTGGAAAAGGAACTGGGTATCACCAAAGAGGATATCGGCAAGAAAATTTCCATAGAAGAATATAACGAGGCTTGTAGAAAAGCCGTCATGCGGTATACCGATGTGTGGAACGAAATGACGGAAAAGGTTGGGTATTGGGTGGACATGGATGACCCTTATATTACCTACAAGTCCAAATACATGGAGTCGGTCTGGTGGTTGCTGAAGCAGATTTACGATAAAGGGCTTATTTATAAGGGATACACTATACAACCCTTTTCACCGAAGGCGGGTACTGGACTTAGCTCACATGAGTTGAACCAGCCCGGGACCTATCAAGATGTCACGGACACAACCGTAACGGCTCAGTTCAAAGTAAAAAAGGAGTCGTTGCCTGAGTTTTTGAAGGATGTTGACGGAGCGATATACTTTTTAGCGTGGACGACAACGCCTTGGACCCTGCCTTCCAACACGGCCCTGACCGTTGGGCCTAAAATTGAATATGTATTGGTCAAAACAATCAACCAATATACATTTGAACCCATTCAGGTCATCTTGGCGAAAGCATTGGTAGAAAAGCAATTCACAGGCAAGTTTTTTGAGGCTACCACTGAAGCTAATTTTGATGAATACAAAAAAGGGGACAAAAAGATTCCTTATCAGATTCTCAAGGATTTTTTAGGAAAGGATTTGGTGGATATCCAATACGAACAATTAATAGATTACGTACTGCCATTTCAAAATTCTGAAAATGCGTTCCGTGTAATTTCCGGCGATTTTGTGACCACTGAGGACGGTACAGGTATTGTCCATACCGCGCCCACCTTTGGTGCAGATGATGCTTTTGTCGCCAAACAGGCAAAACCAGAGGTGCCGCCCATGCTGGTCTTGGATGAAAATGGGACCCCCGTTCCTTTAGTAGATTTACAGGGACGTTTTCGGCCAGAACTCAAGGAATTTGGTGGGAAATATGTGAAAAACGAATACTATGAAGAGGGCAAGGCTCCTGAAAAATCGGTGGATGTAGAGATTGCTATCAAACTAAAAGAGGAGAATAAGGCTTTCAAGGTTGAAAAATACCTCCATAGTTACCCTAATTGTTGGCGTACGGATAAACCTATTTTGTATTATCCTTTGGATTCCTGGTTCATTAAAGTAACGGATGTTAAGGATAGGATGTTCGCCTTAAATCAGACCATTAACTGGAAACCTAAGGCCACTGGCGAGGGTCGTTTTGGAAATTGGCTGGCCAACGCCAATGATTGGAATTTGTCCCGTTCAAGATATTGGGGGATCCCATTGCCCATTTGGAGAACAGAAGATGGCAGGGAAGAACGTATTATAGGGTCTATTGAAGAACTCAAAAGTGAAATGGCAAAAGCTGTGGATGCCGGAATGATGGACCGGGATATTTTCGCTGATTTTGAGGTGGGCGATATGCGGGAAACCAATTACGATAAAGTTGACCTCCACAAGAATATCGTTGATCAAATCATCTTGATCTCGGATTCTGGAAAACCTATGAAGCGGGAATCTGATTTGATAGATGTATGGTTTGACAGTGGCTCCATGCCCTATGCCCAATGGCACTACCCATTTGAAAATGCAGAATTGATTGACGATAGGGTTGCATTTCCAGCAGATTTTATCGCAGAAGGCGTCGATCAAACAAGGGGATGGTTTTACACCTTGCACGCCATTGCGACCATGGTCTTCGATTCCGTTTCCTACAAAAATGTAGTTTCCAACGGTTTGGTTTTGGATAAGGAAGGTAAAAAGATGTCCAAGCGATTGGGTAATGCTATCGACCCGTTTGAAACCCTCCCTCAGCATGGTGCAGATGCCACGCGCTGGTACATGATTTCCAATGCCAATCCTTGGGATAATCTCAAGTTTGATTTGGAAGGGGTGGTCGAGGTCAAGCGGAAGTTCTTCGGAACTTTGTACAACACGTATTCTTTTTTCGCTCTTTACGCAAACATTGATGGATTTAATTTTACCGAGGACCCAATTGCATTAGCGGAAAGACCAGAAATAGATCAATGGATTTTGTCAGAGTTACATTCCTTGGTCCACAAAGTAGATGAAGCGTACAATGATTACGAAGCTACCAAGGCAGCTCGTATGATTTCTGATTTTGTGCAGGAAAATCTCAGTAATTGGTACGTTCGCTTAAGTAGAAGGCGTTTTTGGAAGGGGGACTACCAGCAGGATAAAATCGCTGCTTATCAAACCTTGTACACCTGTTTGGCAACAGTGGCCAAGCTTTCTGCACCTATAGCCCCATTTTACATGGACCGTTTGTACAGGGATTTGAACGCAACCACGGGATTGGAGGATTTTGAAAGTATCCACTTGGCCAATTTCCCAACTTTTGATAAACGAATGGTGAACAAGGCATTGGAAGGGAAAATGCAAATGGCACAGAAAGTATCTTCCCTGGTACTGTCCATTCGGCAAAAGGAGAAAATTAAAGTGAGGCAGCCTTTGCAGAAAATAATGGTTCCGGTCTTGGATGAAATCCAAAAAGCGGAAATTGAAGCAGTTTCTGATCTAATAAAATCTGAAGTCAATGTTAAGGATATCGAATTATTGGATGATGCTTCAGATATTTTGGTGAAAAAGATAAAACCCAATTTTAAGGTATTGGGCCCTAAATTTGGAAAGGATATGAAGGCTATTTCCGCAGCGGTGGCACGGTTGGGGCAGGAGGAAATCCAAAAAATGGAACGCGAGGGCGAATTAATGCTACAAGTGGAAAATAAAAGTATTAATTTACAGTTAACCGATGTAGAAATCACCTCGCAAGATATCGAGGGTTGGCTGGTCGCCACTTCAGGTCCGCTTACTGTCGCGCTGGATGTTACCATTGATGACACTTTGCGGAGAGAAGGAATTGCCAGGGAGTTGGTAAATCGAATACAGAATCTCAGGAAGGAATCTGGATTTGAGGTAACCGACAAAATAGATATTAAAATATTGAAAGACGGTTTCGTGGAAAAAGCGGTTTCCAGTAACGAAGACTATATTAAAACGGAAACACTGACCGCAGAACTGAATTTTGAAGAACAATTGGAAGAAGGTATTGCAATTGCCTTTGATGAAGTAAATACAAAATTATTTATCCAAAAACATTAGAACATGGCACAAGATTTAAAAGTAAGATATTCGGATAAAGACCTCGAAGAGTTCAGAACACTGATAGAAGAAAAAATAGAAAAGGCCCAAAAGCATCTGGAATTATTGAAAAGTTCATACATGAACGATGGGAACAATGGAACAGATGATACTTCTCCCACCTTCAAGGCCTTTGAAGAGGGTTCTGAGACTATGAGCAAAGAGGCGAACACGCAATTGGCCATTCGTCAAGAGAAGTTTATCCGGGATTTGAAAAATGCGTTACTTCGAATAGAGAACAAAACCTATGGTATTTGCCGTGTCACAGGTAAATTGATCAACAAGGAACGTTTAAAATTGGTTCCACATGCCACCTTGAGCATTGAGGCCAAAAACATGCAGAAGTAACAGCATGCCCTAAAAGTTATGGGATGAAGAGGCTTTTAGCATGTATCGCGGTATTATCCGTGGGTGTGGGAAGATGCCAAAAAGTGCTAAAAAAGACTTTTGTGGATTCCCATATTTCCACCATACTTATAGATACCAAAAATTGCTATGAAGTGATTTTACAAACCTCCCCTTCGCATGAATTGCAAGTGGATGCAACGATGGAAGGAGAATATTCCAAGGACTTGCTTGTCGAGCTCGAGAAAGATGGAAAGTCTGTTTGGGTAAGCACAGGATTCCAGCCCAACTTTGTTTTTCCAAATGATAAATTGAGTGCCCACAAAGTAATTTCAATTGCACTTCGCGTACGGGTGCCGGAATACAAAAAAGTACAGGTCTTCGGGACCAATTCCCAAGTTTCGGTGGAAGGCAAGTACAGTGATTTGAATATCACCCTTTCTGATGGAGATTGTAGACTGTATGGGGTTGGAGAAGATGTTGAAGTTGTAACACAAAAAGGAGATGTCTGGGTCAATACGACTTCCGGGGTATTCAAGGCCATGAGCGATTACGGGAAAGTACATAAGACCCATCTGCCCTTAGGTAACAATCACTATAACATTCAGAGCAAAGAAGGTAATATCTACCTAAACAAAACGAAATAATATCGCTATTTTTGCCCTCTCTTGAACGCAAAGATGAATCTAAAAAAATCCCTGATCATAATTTTTTTGGTGCTTTTAGTAGATCAAATCAGTAAAATCTACATTAAAACACATTTTATTTTGGGAGAGTCCGTTACTGTTTTTAGTTGGTTTAAGATTCTTTTTATCGAGAACGAAGGAGCAGCTTGGGGAACTAAACTAAGTGACTTGTTACCTGTTTCTGAGACTAGTGGAAAACTGGTCTTGACCATTTTTCGTCTTTTTGCCATTATTGGTATTGGTTACTGGTTGTGGGATATTATTCGGAAAGAAGCTCCAAAAACATTGATTTTAGCAGTATCGCTCATCTTTGCAGGAGCTTTGGGAAATATCATTGATTCTGTTTTTTACGGTATCCTTTTTAACGATAGCGTGGGTCAGGTGGCCACTTTGCTTCCTGATACACCGTATGGGAAACTATTTTATGGAAAAGTGGTGGATATGTTATATTTTCCAATGATAGATACTACTTGGCCTGATTGGGTACCTTCGTTGGGCGGGAAGAACTTCCGGTTTTTTGAGCCGGTCTTTAATGTTGCCGACACTGCAATAAGCACCGGCGTCGGTATCTTGATAGTCTTTAATAAAAAGGCTTTCCCGAAGATGGAAAAAAGTGAACAGGTCTAAAACGTATACACCTTATTTGGTGTTACGCCATAGTCCAGAGCAATATCTTTTTCGTGGATGTCCTCTATATTCCCAAGTTCAGGTTCAAATAAGGAAAGTCCAACTTTTAAGGTTAGAGGTCTACATCGGGCCAAAAAAGTATCATAAAAACCCTTGCCATATCCAACGCGATGGCCTTTTTGGTCGAATGCCAACAAAGGAATAAAAACGACATCTATTTTTTCTACAGGAACAGAAATGCCATCAACAGGTTCAGGAATGGACCATCGATTTTCTTTCAGTAGGGTATTGTCCGTCAATAAATAGTGTTCCATGGTTCCAATCCCGTTTACTTTTGGAACAACTATGTTTTTATCTTTCCCCTGTAATAAGGTAATCAAAGGCAATGTATCTACTTCCCTATTTTTCCTTATACTCAAAAAAGTATGGAAATAAAAAAAATCCCAAATTGGGATTTGCAATAGTCCATTAACTAAATGTATGCTTTTGTTTTCTATTTCTTCGGAAGTAAGTTTTTTTCTCCTTGCTTTGTAAGCTTTTCTTAATTCTTCCTTCAACATAAGTTGATTCTGGACTGCTTTGGGGCTGTCTTGGCGCTAAAAATTATTGTTTTTTCGCGGATACCGTGAAGAAAATTTTGAAAAAAAGCATCAAAATGAGATACATTCCCAAGACGATAATATAATTCTCCATTCTATTGTTGTTTACTTGGTTAAATGTAGGTAAATAAATCGGAAATTTTACTATGAAATGCACTTTTTATCGACGAAAAGCACTTTTTTTAGCAGCAGTTTAACATTTTTTCATTGCTTTTAAACAATCCTATACCAGATTTTTCTCTTGGTTCAACCGTGTGTAACTATTTTACAAAGTAGGTGTTCCTGACCAATTTTGAACATCCCTTTTCGGCTTTATTACCAAACCCATGCAAGTAATGATCGACCTAAAAACCAGATGCACCAATTTTAACGAATTCCATGGTTTGTTTACCTTTAACGTTGTTCTAGACTTTTGTAATTTTATTTATGTCCAATACCGCTGTTGAGGTACAAATACACAGTCTGCCAGACAACCCTGGTGTTTACCAATTTTTTGATTCGGAGGGGATAATATTATATGTGGGCAAGGCCAAAAATCTCAAAAAAAGAGTCTCTTCCTACTTTACAAAAAAACAGGAATACGGTAAGACCCGGGTCATGGTAAAAAAAATCCGTAGTATTCGCCACATTGTGGTCGCGACCGAATCTGATGCCCTTTTGCTGGAGAACAATCTTATCAAAGAACACCAACCCCGTTATAATGTGTTGCTAAAAGATGATAAATCGTACCCATGGATTTGCATCAAAAATGAACTTTTCCCGAGAATTTTCATGACCCGGAACATAATAAAGGATGGTTCTGAGTATTTTGGCCCGTACACCAGCGTTAAGACGGTAAAGACCTTACTGGACCTTATAAAAAGTGTTCACCCCCTGCGTACGTGCAAGCACCAACTCACCCAAGAGAAGATTGATGCAGGAAAATTCAAGTTTTCCCTAGAATACCACCTCGGATTTTGTCAAGGAGCATGCCAGGGTCTCATTTCACAGGAAGAATATCAAGAAAGAATAGAGAAAGTCAAAGAAATCATCAAAGGAAACTTTAAAGCTCCCTTACAGGACTTCAAAAGGGAAATGCACATTTTGGCCACGGAAATGGAATTTGAAAAAGCCCAGGAAATCAAGGAAAAAATAGACATTTTACAAAGCTACCAAGCCAAATCTACCGTGGTGAACCCCAAAATCAACAATGTTGATGTTTTCACGGTTATTTCCGACGGAACCCATGGCTATGTCAATTTTCTTCAACTTTCCCATGGGTCCATTACAAGGTCCCATACCATGGAAATCAAGAAAAAGTTGGACGAGACTGATGGTGAGCTCCTTCAATTGGCCATCGTGGAAATACGAAAACGATTTGGCTCTACTTCCAAAGAGATTTACCTTCCTTTTCCCGTTGCGGTGGAAGATGACCTGAAAGTTACCATTCCTAAGTTAGGGGATAAAAAACGTATTATCGAGCTATCCGAACGCAATGCGCGTTTTTTTAGGCAAGACCGCTTCAAACAAATCAAAATCACCGATCCGGACAGACATACAAAACGCCTGATGGCACAGATGAAAATGGACCTCAGACTTTCAGAAGAGCCTGTACACATTGAATGTTTTGACAATTCCAACATTCAAGGGAGCAATCCCGTGGCGGCCTGTGTGGTCTTTAGAAATGGAAAGCCATCAAAAAAGGATTACAGACACTTCAACATTAAAACTGTGGAAGGGCCTGATGATTTTGCGAGTATGGAAGAAGTGGTTTTCAGGAGATATAGGAGACTGTTGCATGAGGAGGAAAGTCTTCCGCAGCTAATTGTCATTGACGGTGGTAAAGGACAGTTGTCCTCGGCACTAAAAAGTCTTGAATCCCTAGAACTTCGGGGAAAAATTGCGATAATTGGCATCGCCAAACGGCTGGAAGAGATTTATTTTCCGGACGACCCCATCCCACTTTACCTGGATAAAAAATCGGAAACCTTGAAAATTATCCAACAACTTAGAAATGAGGCCCATAGGTTTGGAATCACCCATCATAGAAATAAACGAAGTAAAGGGGCCATTGATTCTGAGCTGGAAAGTATAGAGGGTATTGGGAAAAAGACAGCGGAGCAGTTGTTAAAAAATTTCAAATCCGTAAAACGTATTCGGGAAGCTACAGTAGAAAGTCTGGCCGAGACTGTAGGAATGGCAAAAGCAAAAAAGATTTATGAAACCTTTCATTAGGAGTTTAAAATGAAGATGAGACTTGCTCTTTCACTAGTATTGTTCTGCGCATTTTGGGGATTGGCCCAGGACGATTCGAATCCGGGCGACTTAAAGGTTGGATTGGTATTGAGCGGTGGAGGTGCCAAGGGATTGGCCCATATCGGGGCGCTCAAGATCATTGAAGAGGCAGGGGTGAAAATTGATTATATCGGGGGAACCAGTATGGGCGCTATTGTAGGTGCGCTATACGCTTCTGGGTATTCTGCGGGCGAACTGGATTCTATTTTTAGGACCACGGATTTCCCTAAACTGATACAGGACAATGTGCCCAGGGGCGCCAAGACATTCTACGAAAAGGAGGACTCTGAACGATATGCCCTAACGCTGCCCTTTGATAATTTTAATATATCCTTTCCAGAGGCGATTTCTGGGGGGCAAAACATTTACAATGAATTTGTGCGGCTCCTTTTTCATGTGAAGGATGTTGCCGATTTTAAAAAACTGCCCATTCCTTTTCTTTGTATGGCGACAAACGTGGAAACTGGTGAAAGTGTACTATTGGATAGTGGGTACCTGCCGGAGGCCATTATGGCAAGTGGGACTTTCCCTTCCTTGTTTGAACCATCGGAAGTTGATGGTGATATTTTGATTGATGGAGGTGTAGTGAACAACTATCCTATCGAAGAGGTGAAGAATATGGGGGCCAATTTCATCATTGGAATTGATGTACAGCACGATTTGGCATCTAGGGAATCCCTGAACTCCGCGACGGAAATTCTTCTTCAAATCAATAACTATCGCACAGTGAACGATATGAAGGCGAAATCCAAGCAAACCGATATCTACATCCGTCCCGCCATTGATGATTTCTCTGTAATTGATTTTGAAAAAGGTGAGGAAATTATGGAAAGTGGAGAAGATGGGGCCCTTAAAAAACTGGAGGAGTTACGTCAAATTGGCCAAGAACAAGGAGCTAAAGGTCAATTATCCCCACGTATTCCTGTTATGGACAGTCTTATAATCAATCGCCTCATTATTCGAGGGAACGATAGATATACCCGAGGCTATATAAAAGGTAAACTAAGGTTTAATCTTGCCGAAAAGATTCCTTTTGACAAACTCAAACAAGGCATCAATAACCTGTCCGCTACGGGCAATTTTAAAGCGATTCGCTATGAACTGGTCTCTAATGGACTAGGCACGGATTTAATACTGAAACTACGGGAGAAGGAAACCAAGATGTTCGTGAAGATGGCGGCCCATTATGATGATTTGTACCAAAGTTCAGCCCTGATAAACATTACTCGCAAAAACTTACTTTTAAAAGATGACGTGGCTTCTTTTGACTTTATTCTGGGAGACCATATACGTTACAATTTACAGTATTACTTGGACAAGGGGTTTTATTGGAGTTTTGGTATTAATTCCAGATTCACGGATTTTGACGAGCAGATCGACTTTGGACTGATACGATCTAATTTTGAAGTAGTGGATGATCCCAACATTCGTGAAATCAACCTGGATGTTAGTGATTTGACCAACCAGATTTACGTCCAGACCGTACTTCGGGAAGAGTTTGCCGTTACCTTGGGAATAGAACATAAGTTATTGCGCTACAGCACTACCACTTTAAACGATTTTATCCAAGAAGAACCTGAAGTTTTCGTACCGGTATCCTCCAATCGTACGTTTTTTGAGGATTCGAATTACTACAGTGCTTATGGCAGATTGACCCTAGATACCTATGACGACAAGTATTTCCCCAAAAAGGGAATCTTTTTTGATAGTGATTTCCACCTCTATCTTTTCTCCTCGGACTTTAATCAAAATTTCAGGGAGTTTTCTATTGCCAAGGCCAAATTGGGCTCTGCATTTTCTCTGGTTCCAGGACTCACCATGAACATTGAAGCCGAGGGTGGCGTTAAGTTTGGGACTTCGCCCGTGACCTCTTTCGATTTTGTTCTAGGAGGATTCGGCAACGATTTCGTTAACAATTTTATTCCCTTTTTCGGATATGATTTTTTGAGCCTACCCGGAAATAGTTTTATAAAGGCCTACACGAAGTTGGACTACGAGTTTCTGCCCAAGAACCACTTTATGCTCACCGGTAATTTTGCCAACGTTGATGACGACCTGTTCAGGACAGGGGAATGGTTTTCAGAACCTAGTTTTTCGGGCTATGGTATTGGGTATGGACTGGAGTCCTTTTTAGGTCCTATTCAAATTTTCTATTCCTTCACCCCGGATGCAAGTGAAGACCATATTTTCTTTAGCGTGGGATATTGGTTTTAAGGGCCTGTTCCCCTGATTTATCTAAGATTTTGCTAAAATCTAACGGGGATAGTTAAAGTCCGTTAAAAACTTATTTTCCTACAAGAGCTTGATGTATCTTTACAAAACATAAGGGGTGGTTCCCTTATAACTTTAAGTATTGGTTTTTCATAATTTAAAGTTTGGTTGGTTATTTAGGAAAAGCCCAGTTGCTAGACTGGGCTTTTTTTATGTAATGTCTATTTTGGAACAGCTTTTGTTTAAGTAAATGTAAACTAACCTACTTAAAATGTGATTTTACTAATTTTACACCAATATCTTATATCATGAAAAAAATATACATCCTACTTTGTATTCTTTTCACTATGCAGCTGTCCGCTCAGAAGTCCTATCCGGCGTTCAAGCCAGGAGAATGGTTAAAGTTCCGTATTCATTATGGCTTTCTCAATGCTTGCTATGCAACGCTACAATTAAATTCTGATACAATTAATGGTATACCGGTATACCATGTAGTGGGAAAGGGAAAGACATCAGGGTTTGCCAGTATTTTCTTTAAAGTAGACGATACGTTCGAAAGCTATTTCGACAAAAAAGACGGAAAACCGTATCGTTTTATAAGGGATACCTATGAAGGAGGATATACCAAAGACATTGAAATCGACTTTGATTACAATGAGAAAAACGCTCTTTTAACAGACAATAAGAATGCCAAGAAAATCGATATCCCGGTGCACAACGACATTCAAGATTTGTTGTCAGCCGCCTACCATTTAAGGGACAGATACGACTACAAGGACTTCAAAAAAGGGCAATCTTTGGATATGGACATGCTGTTTGATGATGACGGTATCTTTAAGTTCAGGCTAAAATTTTTGGGAAAAGAGGTGATTCGTACCAAGTTTGGAAAAGTGGAATGTCTTAAATTTAGGCCTTTGGTCCAGTCTGGTCGGGTTTTTAAAGAAAATGAAAGCCTTACGCTATGGGTGTCCAATGATTTGAACAAAATACCTATCCGTATTAAGGCCGATTTGGCAGTAGGATCACTTAAGGCAGATCTTGAAGCGTTCAATGGACTGCGCAACCAATTTAAAATAATAGTGAAGCAATAGAATGTATTGAATGAGCCAGGACGACGATATCATTAAGTCCCAAATCCACAAACTAGAAGAAAAATACAAGCATTCAGGACAAGATTTAAGCGCTTACCTTGACGGCCTCCTTTATCAGAGATACCTCACATATTGGGATTATGTTCATTTAGATACCTTATTGAGCCTTCAGGTGCCCCGCACCCATTTTCCAGATGAAGAAATCTTCATCATGTATCATCAAATTACGGAACTCTACTTCAAACTTATTTTGCACGAACAAAAACAACTCGTTGAAGACAAATCCCAGGACGTTTCCTTTTTTAAAGAAAAGGTCCGCAGGATCAACAGTTATTTTCAGGCTTTGATTTCTTCATTCAGCATTATGATACGGGGGATGGAACGCGAGCAATTTCTGCGCTACAGAATGGCCTTGTTGCCCGCAAGCGGATTTCAATCCGTACAATATCGAATGATTGAGATATACGCAACCCCCCTGGAAAATCTGGTGCATACAGATCAACGGGAGAACTATTCCAGCACAAATTCGGTTGAAGAACTATATGAGCACATCTACTGGAAAAAAGGGGCCACAGATATCAATACCGGAGAAAAAACACTTACCCTAAAACAATTCGAATTCAGATATACACCGCGATTACTTCGAATTTCAAATCAGGTGAAGTCAAGCACGGTATACCATAAATACCTACAACTGCCAAAGGAAAGCAGGCAGAACGGAGATTTAATAGGTTCTTTAAAGGACTTGGACATCAATGCCAACGTGAACTGGCCTTTAATGCACATGGGGTCGGCCTATCGTTATTTGGCAAAGGAAAAAGCAGAAGTAGGTGCTACAGGAGGTACCAATTGGAAAGCTTATTTGCCGCCAAGTTTCCAGAAAATAATATTTTTCCCAACTTTGCACTCAGAAAAGGAAAAGGAAGAATGGGGGAAACAATGGGTAGAACACATTTTCAATCCTGAAAAAAAATAATTTGAATATGGGGAAATATTGGGGCATCATCCTAGCGTTCATAGTATTTGTCGGCTGCAAAGAGACCAAAAAAGTAGAGCCCATAGAGATTGCACAGGTGCCCGTGGAAGTGCCGAAAAAAAAGTTGTACGGGTTCTATATGGATGACTTTAAAGTGGTGCATGATACTGTGAAAAGCGGAGATAGCTTTGGCCAACTCATGCTAAAAAACCACGTTGATTATCCCAAAATTGTTACCATCTCAGAAGAGTATAAAGATAGCTTCGACGTGAAACGTATCCGCGTGGGGAGACCATACACTATTTTAAAGTCTAAAGATACCACCGAAAAAGCAGAGGTTTTTATTTACGAAAATGACAAGATAAATTATACTGTGGTGGACCTTAGGGACTCAGCGGTAGCTTACAAGAGCAAGAAAAAAGTCACCTACTTACAGCGGGAAGTGGCCGGTACTATAACCAGTTCGCTCTCGCAGACTTTGGACAATCTGGGAGTAGACTACTTGGTTACCATAAATCTGTCAGAAATTTATGCTTGGACTATCGACTTTTTCAAATTGGAAAAAGGGGACAAGTTTAAAATCCTGTTTAAGGAAAGATATATAAATGATAGTATTTACGCGGGTGTGGAACCAATAGAAGCCGCTTTTTTTGAACATAAGGGGAAACCGGTTTATGCTTTTCCCTATGTAACAGATTCCTTGAAACAAATCCAAGACTACTTTGATGAAAAAGGAAACAATCTGAGGAGCACTTTCTTAAGGGCACCTATCAAATTTGGGTATCGACTTTCATCAAGATTTAATTTGAAGCGAAGGATAGCGTATTATGGATATAAGGTAAGGCCTCATAGAGGAACAGATTATGCCGCTCCCATTGGGACCCCGATTATTGCCACCGCGGATGGTACCGTAACTGAATCCACTAGAAGAGGTGGTAACGGAAAGTACGTAAAAATTCGCCACAACGGTATGTACAGTACCCAATATCTTCACATGCGCAAACAAGCGGTGAAACGCGGGGAATTTGTCAGACAGGGCGATGTGATTGGGTGGGTCGGTATGACCGGTAATACTGGAGGTCCCCACGTTTGTTATCGCTTTTGGAAAAATGGGGTCCAAGTAGATCCACTCAGAGAAAAACTTCCCAGCGCAGAGCCCATAGCCGATTCCTTAAAGGCGAATTTTCTTGATCACATAGCACCAATACAACAACAATTGGATTGTATTGAGTTTGAAATTCCGGAACAACCCGAAACCTTTATAACCTATAACGCACAAAATGGCCCTGAGCAAGATAAATCCGTCCAAAACTAAGTCCTGGAAAAAACTAAGCGCGCACTTTGATCAGATAAAAGAATACCATCTACGAACCCTTTTTGACGCCAATCCCGAAAGAGCGAAAAAATTTTCCCTAAAATACGGCGACTTGTTTGTCGATTTTTCCAAGAACCGGATAACAGATGAGACCTTTGAACTTCTGTTGGAATTGGCGGATGAGGTTAAACTGAAAGAGGGCATAGCGGAGTATTTTTCAGGAGAAAATATCAATGAAACCGAGGGTAGGGCGGTTTTACATACCGCACTTCGGGCAAAAAAGGACGATTCTGTCTTGGTCGATGGTGAAAATGTAATTCCAGAAATAGTCGAGGTACGTGAAAGAATCAAGGTGTTTTCCGATGAAGTCCTTTTGGGTCAAAAAAAAGGATATACAGGAAAAACATTCACCGATGTTGTAAATATCGGTATCGGGGGTTCCGATCTGGGCCCAGTAATGGTAACCGAAGCCCTAAAGTTCTATAAGAATCACCTTAACACCCATTTTGTAAGTAACGTAGATGGTGACCATGTTCATGAAATCCTTAAAAAGCTGGACCCAGAAACAACACTATTCATAATTGTTTCCAAATCGTTCACCACCCAGGAGACCCTGAGCAATGCCTTGACCCTTAAAAAATGGTTCCTGCAACATGCGGCTGAAAAGGATGTCGCCAAACATTTTGTAGCGGTCTCTACCAATCTAGAGAAAATAGATGCATTTGGTATTGATAAGGAAAATGTATTCCCCATGTGGGACTGGGTTGGGGGTCGTTTTTCACTATGGAGTGCGGTCGGACTTTCCATAGCGCTCGCTATTGGATATACACATTTTGAAGAGTTGTTGGACGGTGCACAAAATATGGACAGCCACTTCAAACAGGCCCCGTTCTCAGAGAACATTCCCGTAATATTGGGACTTTTGACTGTTTGGAACAATAACTTTTTTGGCGTGGAGACCGAGGCTATAATACCTTACACCCAATACCTCCATCGTTTTTCGGCGTATTTACAGCAAGGCATTATGGAAAGTAATGGAAAAAGTAAGGACAGGGCTGGAAATACCACATCGTATGAAACTGGAACTATAATCTGGGGCGAGACCGGTACCAATTCACAACATGCGTTTTTTCAACTTATTCATCAGGGAACAAAACTGATACCTACGGATTTTATTGGTTTCAAAAAGCCATTGCACGGCGATAGGGAGCATCACAATAAGTTAATGGCCAATTTTTTTGCGCAGACTGAGGCTTTGATGAACGGCAAGACCGAAGAAGAGGTTCGATCAGAACTAAATGCACAAGAAGTATCCCCGGAAAAAATGGATGCCTTGGTTCCCTTTAAGGTTTTCGCAGGGAACAAACCAACCACCACCCTACTGCTGGATAAACTGACCCCAAAAAGTTTGGGTTCACTTATTGCGCTCTATGAACACAAAATATTTGTTCAGGGGCTTGTTTGGAATATTTTCAGTTATGACCAGTGGGGAGTAGAATTGGGAAAACAGCTGGCTAAAAACATTCTTGTTGACTTGGAAAATTCTAAAATGGGCAAGCATGATGCCTCTACCTTGCAACTTCTTCAATATTTTAAACAATAAATTGCTGAATCCATAATTTGATGGACAAAGCAACCCATTGTTAATCAAATGCTTTAAATTGTTAAGCCTATGTTAATAACCTAGGCTTTTTTTAACCTTGCCTTAATGGTGAAAACCTAAAAATACCACACTTTTGCAAGGCTATTGATCAATTTTAAAACTGTAAAATGAAAAGAATTTACTTGGCCATTGTCGCTGTTTTTATTTCAGCCTTGGCATTTTCACAAGGGGTTACCACTTCAAGTATGCAGGGTAGTGTTGCCGACGCATCAGGGGAACCGCTTTTTGGGGCAAATGTTGTCGCGACACACACTCCATCTGGAACAACCTATGGAGCTATTGCAAATGAGGATGGTCGTTTCTACCTTCCTAACTTAAGAGTTGGTGGTCCGTACACCGTAGTGGTCTCCTATGTTGGATTTCAGGATAAGAAGTTTGAAGGCATAGTTCTGGGGCTGGGCCAAAGTTTTAACCTGAAAGTTAGCATGAGCGAAGGAGGTGTTGAATTAGAGGAAGTAATAGTTACCTCTACTGCAGGTAACATTATTAATCCGGATAGAACCGGACCTTCTATTAACCTTTCCCGAGAAACGATCGATGCTTTGCCAACAGTTAACAGAAGCATCAATGATTTTACGAGATTGACCCCTCAATCCAACGGAACTTCTTTTGCTGGAACGTCAGGTAGGTTCAATAACTACACGATTGACGGTAACATTTACAACAATAACTTTGGTTTAGGTTCTGGTCAGTTTGCCGGTTCCAACCCTATCTCGTTGGACGCTATTGAGGAGGTGCAGGTAAACTTGGCCCCATTTGATGTCCGACTTGCTGGCTTTACCGGAGCCTCTGTAAATGCCGTTACAAAATCTGGTACAAATGAATTCAAAGGCTCTGCATATTACTATTTCCGCAACGATCAGATGGTAGGAGATAAGCTTAGGGATGTGGAATTGAACAGGGGCGACTCCCAAAACGACATTAAAGGGGTTAGTCTGGGAGGTCCAATAATTAAGGACAAGCTGTTTTTCTTCGTAAGTTATGAAGAGGAGGAAGAGGCCGTTCCCGGTTTCACGAGACAAGCGGCCCGTCCCGGATTGGTTCCTGATGGATTGACAATATCCAGAGTCCCCGCATCAGACTTGGATTTTGTCAGTGAGCAGATGTTGAATATTTATGGCTACAACACCGGGCCTTATGAAAACTATCCCTTTGCTTCTGAGCAGACTAGGTTCAATGCCAGATTAGATTACAACTTAAACCAGAACAACAAATTCTCTTTACGATACAATCGATATGAGGCCTTGAACGATGTTCGGATAAACGGAAATTCAAATCGCTTTTTGGGAACCCGTTTCCGAAATACCAGTCGACAGGGTATAGAGGCGATTACTTTTGCAAATGCCAACTACGCCAACGAACGCTTGGTAGAGTCTTTGGTCGGTGAATGGAATTCAAAAATTGGGGATAATATGTCCAACCAATTGAATATAGGTTACACTTCCATTACCGATCCCAAACGAAGTGTGCCCGGGGGACAACCTTTCCCATTTATTGAGGTTTTGGAACCGGATGAGTCGGGGAATTTATTGTACTACACAGCTTTGGGGAATGAATTGTTTACGGTGGGGAACTTGTTGGAGAACAACGTGTTCAACGTTACCGATAATTTTTCAATTTATTCAGGTAGACATACCTATACCTTCGGTGCCAATTTGGAGTTGATGACCTTTGAGAATGCCTTCAACCCTGTTTTTAATGGCTTTTATAGATTTACAAGTTTCGATAGCTTTGTTGAAACTGTTATTAACAGAACCCCTGGTGCCTTCCCAGATGCGTTTGCCAAAAGCTTCGCATTGGATGGTTCTACTACTCCACCTGTCGATGAAACAAATTTTGGACAATTTGGGGTGTATGTACAGGATGAATTTCAGGTCAATGACAACTTGAAAATAACAGGGGGTTTGCGGGTCGACTTCCCTTTCTACAGTACGGACATACCGCGAAATACACTTTTGGATGAACTTAATAAAACGTTTACGGATGCCGATGGGGATACTTTTACTCCGGATGTAAGCCAATTTCCTAAGGTTAGACCCCTATGGTCCCCTCGGGTTGGGGTCAATTGGGATGTAAATGGAGAAGGAAAGACCCAAGTTCGTGGAGGTACAGGAATCTTTTCAGGTCGTATCCCCTTTGTTTGGTTGAGTAACCAAGTCAACGGTTCAGGAGTAGTGCGAGGAGGTCTTGGCTTTGAAGGAGATGAGGTCGCAGATGCCTTTGGTCCTGATTATGTCTTTAATCCCGATGTAACTTTTGGAAATCCTGAAAATCCAAGCCAGACCCTTTCCAATGAGCTGAATTTGACAGATAGGGATTTCAAACTTCCGCAGGTATGGCGTACCAATATCGGTGTAGACCATAAATTGCCTTGGGGAATTACCGCTACACTCGACTTGATTTATTCAAGGGATGTGTCTACCCCAATTGTGTTCAATACTGTGCTTAGAGCTCCTGACGGTACTTTAAGTGGCCCTGACCAAAGACCTTTCTGGACCGCTGGTACAGATGATAACCCAAATCCTAACGCGGTAAACAGTGGTGCCGCTTACTCTGGAGATCCAGATTTTAGGAATGTTTTCTTGTTGACCAACGCTGATGAAAAAGCAGATTACTATTCTGTAACGGCCCAGTTGCAGAAGCAATTTGACAATGGATTCTATGCCATGATTGCCTATACCGCCTCCAGAGCTAGGGATTTAGATGCTTCGGGCGGGTCCCAAGCAGGATCATTGTGGACTGCAACGGTGCAAGAGGATAGAAATAACCCAAGACTTGGCTTTGCTGATTTTGATCAGCCGAATAGGTTTATCGCTAACTTAAACTACCAAACCGAGACCACTACCATTGGATTGTTTTGGGAAGGTGGTGAAAACGGTAGATTTAGCTACACTTACTCTGGAAATTTCGGGGACAACTCCGATAGACTTATATACATACCAAATGATGCCTCCGAACTTAATTTTGAGGAGTATACTTTAGGGGGACAGACCATTACGGAGCAAGCTCAGATAGATGCGTTTAATGCCTACATTGATCAAGATGAATATCTAAGTGAAAATCGCGGTCAGGTAGCGGAAAGAAATGGCGCTAAATTGCCATGGATAAATCGCTATGACTTGAGGATTCTTCAGGATATCCATTTGACGAAAGACAAAAAGAACACCATCCAATTGTCCATGGATTTCTTAAATATTGGAAACATGTTCAACTCGGATTGGGGAGTTCCTCAATTTGCTATCCAAGATAACATCCTTGGATTCAGGGGAAGAAATGAAGCGAACGAACCGATATATAGATTAAATGCAGTTCCTGGAACATCTGAGCTGCCTAGAGAATCTTTTATACAATCTAATAGTTTAGGTGATACCTGGAGATTACAGGTTGGAGTACGATATTTGTTCAATTAGTCAAATAGTACATAAAAAATAAAAACCCGCAATATAGCGGGTTTTTTTGTTTCCAAAATCGGTATTTTTAAGAAAACACCAAAGATGATGGAAATCCTCCAAACCTTACATTCTTATCTGGCCTATGTAGTTTTAATTGTATTGGTTTTAGGGGTTTTTAATGCGTTTTCAGGTTGGTTTGGGAATAGGGATTTTACAATGCACAAGGATTTACGGATAAGTTTGTTTGCCCTGATTTTCAGCCATATCCAACTTTTGGTGGGCCTGCTTCTCTACTTTGTGTCCATCAGTGGGTTTAAAGCGATACAGATTCTGGGAATTGGGGGTTTGAATTCAGCAGCACGTTTGTTGGCTTTGGAGCACCCACTTATCAATGTCATTGCTATTGTGTTGATCACTGTGGGATGGTCAAGACACAAAAGGTTTGGAAGAAGCAATAAAAAATTTAAGAATATCGCCATTTTTTACGGTTTGGGCCTCTTGCTCATTCTTTCCCGTATTCCTTGGGCGCAGTGGTTTCGAGTCTGGCAGTCATGAGCTAAGGATGGAAAAAAGATACTCCCGTGATCGCCAGTAAGTATGTCAATCGGTATTGGATGGGCCATATCCATCATAACTGTTCCCGTATTAAAAAAAGATAAATGGGAAAATGATCGCTGTACCCACCTATATAGTTGGTTCCTGAATATGTACGAAACGGATATCCTATGTATTTTCCGTTCGGGGTCCTTAGAAAGTTTGGAGTATAAAGGGCCGTTTTCCACAAAAAGTAACCTTTGGATTTTTCAGTTAAATTGGAAGTCATATAAAATTGGTCAAACAAGTTCCATTTGTCCCTGTAGGCCAACGATCCCAACCCTTTTTTATATAGTTCTTCCGAGGGATTGTATAAATCCAGGCTGTCCAGCACCCTGACATTCCCCTTGGTTTTAAGGACTTTTCTAAAACTAGCGTTCTTTGGGTCGTCATTGAAATCACCCATGCTGATGATTTTCGAATCTGGATTGAGATAACGAAGGGAATCTATGATTTGCTTGTTCAATTGAGCGGCTTTTAGGCGGTTGGGCCTACTTTTTTGCTCTCCACCCCGACGGGAGGGCCAATGGTTTACAAGAAAGTAAAAGGTTTCATCATCCAGAATACCTTCTACCACCAGTTGGTCCCTGGTGTATTTCCGATTCCCGAGTTCGTCTTTTATCAGTAATCGACGACTGACAAATGCGGTTGGCAAAAAAGAACTTTTTTGGTACAGTAGCGCAACATCGATTCCCCGGTGGTCGGGAGAATCGAAATGGAGGATGCCATAGTCGTACATACGAAGATTGGGATGACCGACAAGGTCGTTCAATACATTTCGGTTCTCTATTTCACAAAGTCCAATAACATCAGGAGGGGAGGTATGTATTTCGCCACCTATTTTCGAGATCACTTTCGAAATATTGGCAATCTTTTTTCCATAACGCTTTTCATTCCATTTGTACGCTCCTTTGGGAGTACGGTCATCATCAAATATCAAAGAGTCATTTTTTGTGTCAAACAAGTTTTCAACGTTGTAGAAAGCAATGCACCGAAGCTTGTATTTTTTTTCGGATTGGCAGAAAATCGAGAGGGGTAAAAGAAGACAAATGAAAAGCCGAAGAATCATAAAAATAGATTTGGGATTTTGAAAATAAACATTTTTACGTATTTTTCGCACAAATAAAAAAGACAATAACCTCAGTCTTTTCATAATTAACCTACATTTTATAGACTATGAGATTTTTTCCGCTTCTCATGGTACTCTGTACGTCCTTTGGAAGTTATGGGCAACAGAAGGCCGTGATATCAGGTAGAATATTGAACGAACGTACACTTCAACCAATCCAAGGAGTATTTGTTCAACTAGAAGGCTCCACCAAAGGGTTCGTTACCAACGCACTAGGACAATTTGAGTTAAATACCACGCTTACCGGGAAACGTATCTTGATGGTCCAGGCGAAAGAATATCTGGTTAAGCGCATACCTGTTTTTATTGAAAGAGAAGGCTTTCTATCCCTGGGTGATATTGTACTGAGCCAGGATATTGCCAAGGACAAAGAAGAAAACCTGATAACGCTTACGGATGGGGAGTTGGTCGCTGAAGAGGTTTTTTCCGTATCATCTGGTTTATTACAATCCACCAAAGACTTGTTCCTTAGGCGGGCCGCTTTTGATTTTGGGCAGGTTTTTTTCAGGGTGAGGGGTTACGATTCGCGAAACGGCGAGGTATTGCTGAATGGCATTCCTATGAACAAACCGGAAAACGGAAGACCTCAATGGAACAATTGGGGCGGATTGAACGATGTAACCCGAAATCAGGAATTTACAAACGGATTACATCCCAATCGAAACACTTTTGGAGGGATTTTGGGCAATACCAACATCGATTTAAGACCTTCAAACTTGAGAAAAGGCCTACGATTATCTTCTTCTGCATCAAACCGTACCTATAGAGGTAGACTTATGGCTACTTATAATTCAGGAACGGGGGACAATGGCCTTGCCTATTCATTTTCCACGTCCCGAAGATGGTCGGAGGCGGGTTTTATAGAAGGTACCTTATATGACGCATACTCCTTATTTGGGGCTATAGAATACGAAATTGATTCGAAAAACACGCTGATGCTAGCCGGGGTTTTGGCAAAAAATAGAAGAGGTAGGTCTTCCGCGATAACTCAGGAAGTTTTCAATTTAACAAGTAATAGGTACAATCCCTATTGGGGCGATCAAAACGGAAATCTAAGGAATTCAAGACAAAATAGGATCTTTGAACCTATATTTCTTCTGAGCTACTTTTTGGATACCGATAAAATGGATGTCAACCTAGGAGTAGCATATCAATTTGGTTCCCAGGCCCGAAGCAGAATCGGGTTTTATAATGCTCCCAACCCCGACCCTACGTATTACAGATATTTGCCCAGTTATTATCTCAACGGTTCTTTGGGAGCGGATTTTATCAACGCCAACTTGGCGAGAGAAGGCTTCTTGTCCAATCCACAGTTGCAATGGGAAAGCTTGTACACCTCCAATGAAAATCCTTTAAACGGAGGTAAAGCGGCATATGTGCTCTACGATGATGCATCGGAATTGCGTTCCATTTCCGTTTCCGGTACTTCAGAATACATTATAAACGATACGGTGACTTTGGGTGTCGGGGGCAGTTTACAAACCAATACCACTCAGAATTTTGCAAAAATAGATGACCTTTTAGGAGCTCAGTTCCATGAAGATATTGATGTGTTTTCCGAAACAAAAAATGATGTGAATGGAAATATCAACAAGGTAGCGGGAGATTTGTTCAATTACAATTACGAACTAAGTGCAACACATCTGACCTCTTTTGTACAATCAAAATTCAGTACCAAAAAGATTACCGGATTTTTGGCTGCCTCTCTGGGCAATTCAAACTTTAGAAGGAATGGGTTGTTCCAGAATGAGCGTTTTTTGGAAAATTCGATAGGGGAAAGTCCAGAAATGGTATTTTTTACCACCAGTGGAAAAATAGGGGTCACTTACTTTTTTTCCGGCAGGCATTGGATAAGCGGGAACGCCGCCTCCTTGCAAAGACCCCCAACCCTTCAGAATTTATTTGTAAACCCTAGGGAAAACAATGATATCGTTCCTAATATCAAAGCGGAGGATATTACCTCCGTGGACCTTAGCTATTTTGCTCGATTGCCTTATCTAACGGGAAGAATATCCGCCTATTACACCCGCTTTATGAACACTACGGATATTAATTTCTTTTTTGTGGATTCTGGTTTGGGCTCTGATTTTGTACAAGAAGTGATTACCGGTCTTGACAGGTTGCACAAAGGCATTGAACTGGGCGTGGAATATGAAGTCTCCTCAAGTGTCAAACTGTCGGTTGCCGGAAATTTGGGACACTATCTCTTCGCCAGTGATCCTATAGTACAAATAAATTTTGACACGGCTGGTTTGGAAGAAGAACTGATTGATCCTGAAGGAACCATTGAGCTGGGTATTTCCAAACTAAAAAACCTTAAACTACCCCAGGGTCCGCAAACCGCATTTTCCTTGGGAGTGGATTACAGAGACCCCAAATATTGGTGGCTAGGGGCCACCACCAACTATTTGGGCAACAACTATGTGAACATATCCACAATAACGAGAACGCCCAGTTTTGTCTTAAACCCAGAAACGGGACTCCCTTTTCCAGATGCTACAAAAGAGAACGTAGCTCAACTGTTGGAACAGGAAAGATTGGAGGATGTTTATCTGCTGAATCTGGTGGGTGGAAAATCTTGGATTTACAAAGAAAAATACATCAGTGCTTTTCTTAGTGTGAACAACCTTTTTGGCGCCGTATTTCGTACCGGTGGTTTTGAACAAAGCAGGAATGGAAACTACGGTCAGCTGCGTCAAGATAATCTTAGTGGTTCGCCATCCTTTGCTCCGAGGTATTGGTATGGATTTGGAAGAACCTATTTTTTGAACTTGGCCATTAGTTTTTGAAACCAACTGTAAAGACATGAAAAACAAGATTTCATCAATTTTGGTACTGCTCTTGTTTTGTGCAAGTTGTGTTACCAATGCGGATTTTGATACTACTTCTGCAAACTGTGTAGATACCTCCCAAAATCGTATCAGTTTTGAAGATTTAGAGGATTTTTATAGTGGGGAGGTCATTCAGATTCAAGAGGATTTGGAGCTTGAAGGGTATGTTGTTTCCTCGGATAGAGCCGGAAATTTTTTCAGCAGTCTGTTTATCCAAAACGATTTGACCAACCCAACCCATTCCCTACAATTGGAAATTGATTTAAGAGAGTCCCATCTGGTTTTTGAAAAGGGGCGTAAGATTTCCATCCGATTAAAAGGACTCTATCTTGGAAAAAGCGATGAAATATTAAAACTGGGAGGTACTTTTTTGGCTTTTGGAAACATTTCAGTGGGACGATTACCTTCGTTGAAAATACCAGAGCATGTTTTTTTACAATGTGGGGATGTGATGCCCGTGCAGCCAGTATTGACGGAGATAGGTGCTCTTTCCGAGTTACCTCCGGGAGTTTTGGTTCAATTGGAAGACATGGAGGTAGCAGATAGTGAACTTGGAAAAACATTTGCCGAAAAAGAAGAGGAAACCCTGAGGATTTTGCAGAACTGTGAAGAGGTTCCATTGCTCATGCGGAACAGTGGGTTTGCAGATTTTCAAGAAGAACCATTACCCAGTGGGAGGGGCTCCATAACCGGTATTTTGTTGAAAGATGGAAACGATTTTCATATCGCCATCCGAGATTTGGACGATATTCGGTTTATTGAAGAGCGCTGTCCCGAAATAATTACAGAATTTACCTCCGATCAAATATTTATATCCGAACTCGCGGACCCAGATAACAACTCAGGAGCAAGATTTGTGGAATTGTATTACGCCGGTACGGAACCTTTAGATTTAAACCTTTGGACGTTGACACGTTACACCAACGACAATACCGAAGCTAGCTCCTCCATTGATTTGTCGGGAATCCTTATTGAGGGGGGAAGTACCCTGGTTATTTCCCCAAATCCTGAAGAATTTGAACTCGTTTATGGTTTTCCACCAGATGTAGGAGTTTCTACCAATAGTCCTGCTGATTCTAACGGTGACGATAATTTGGAGTTGGTGGACCCCTTTGGAAAAGTTATCGATGTATTTGGAATTATCGGGGAAGATGGTTCTGGAACGAACCATGAGTTTGAGGACGGGCGCGCGCTTCGAAAAACGGAAATAATCCAGGGGAATCCGGTTTACACCTTCGAAGAATGGACGATTTACAACGACTCTGGAGAGGCAGGAACGATAAACCAACCTCAAAAAGCCCCGGAAAACTTTAGCCCAGGTATCAAAGATTAAAAGTTAAAACGGCTTATACCCAAATTTTTGTCCACCTACGGAAGCATCTGCCATAAGCCCTGCCTTAGGTAGGGCAAATACGGCAACCCCATCTTTATATTGGGCATTGGCGGCAATTCCCGATTTAATGGCAACTGCGGACGCTTCTGCGGCAAATTGAAATTTTCCTTCGGTAAAACGCTCCAAATCCACAGGGGTTTCAAAAAAGATGACCTCAATAATCGCCTGACCTCCAGCCTGTAAGCCTACATTCAATTTCTTCAGGTTCGCCATGCCAACGAGAGTACCTCCTTCATAGACTACGCCATTTCCAGAGGCACCACCAATAATAAACCCTCCCTTTCCTACATTGGGGAAAAGCACATAACCAGCAGAATTCTCAAAAAACTCCTCTAAACCTATATCTGCTTTTAGAAGCGTCTTTTTAGCTTCCTTGGCATCATTGATTATTTTTCGGTCTTTTTGGGACTGGGCGTAGCCATCTAAGGCAAACGAAGATATCGTTAACACCAGGACCATAAACTTTAGGGTTTTCATACCATATGGATTTCAGAATACAACTAAGTTAAACAATAAACACTATCGTTCCAGAAAAGGGATTGCCAATAATTGTTAACGACCGTTTCATAATCCAGAAAAAGATGGTGGATGCTGAATTATTATTATTCGTGTTTTGGTAGATGTCCAACACATTGCCCTTAGCAAACAGAATGGCTTAAATTCTGTAAAAAGTATGACAAGGTATCTGGGTCACAAACTAAGGAATTTGAATTCTACCACAATTCCAATATGTATAGACCTAGCTTATTTTTTCATAGTATTTGCGTATGGATTTTTCGGGATAAAAAGACTTTTGCCCGTATTTTAGTAGATGTTTTTAAGAATACAACAAAACAACTGGCTTTACTTTTATAAGTCGGAGTATTGGAAAAGAAGGTTTAAGTCAACTAAACTGTCACAAGGTAGTCTGTTGTTGTGACAGTTTTTTTATCTTTCATAGTAAATGCAAAATACAGAAGAGTTTTTTAACGCAATAAAAAATGGAAATATAAAGACTGTCGCTGAAATGTTGAAGAACAACGAAGCGTTGATAAAATCCAGGGATGCTCGAGGTTCAACGCCATTGATTTTAGCTTCCTACTATCAACAAAAAGAAATCGTGCAACTTTTGTTGTCACAAGGAGCGGGTCTTGATGAAACCGATGGTTCCGGCAATACGGCCTTAATGGGAGTATGCTTTAAGGGATACACCGATATTGCCAAAATGTTTGTGGATGCTGGAGCGGATGTAAATGTCACCAATGCTATGGGGGCTACCGGTCTTATTTATGCGGTTACGTTCAATCACTTGGACATTGCAAAGTTGTTATTGGAAAATAAAGCGAACGTTTCCATAAAAGACGCTAGAGGCAATACGGCACTGGACCATGCCAAAACGCAGGACTTTAAACCACTCATATCCTTATTGGAATCGTATAGGTAGAGCAGTATGAGTAGCAATCCGCTGAATTTAATTAAAAGAATCAATGCAATTGCTGACACAGGGCTTATCTATACCTCAGGGGCGTATGACAAGGAACGCTACGAGGAATTAAAAAAAATCAGTTTGGCGCTCATGTCATATATTAGCGATCAGCCCCTGGAAATACTGGAAGATTTTTTGTTGCCCACGAAACACTATCCTACACCAAAAGTAGATATTAGGGGTTTTGTGCTCAATGAAAACGATGAAATCCTTATGGCTCGGGAAAGTGTGGATGGCAAATGGACCATTCCCGGGGGATGGGCGGATGTTGGAAGTACGCCTTCCGAAACGGTAAAGAAGGAGATTTGGGAGGAAACCGGACTAGAGACCAAGGTGCTACGGTTATTGGCAGTGTACGATAAAAGGGAACACCCACACCCTCCTGAACCGTATTACATTTACAAGCTAAACTTTTTGTGTCAAATCACTGGAGGAGTGTTGAGACCAGGATTTGATATGCTGGAGACCGACTTTTTTGGTTTGGACAGTTTACCCCCTCTATCTAAAGATAGGATTTTGGAATCCCAGTTAAGGCAACTGTTCCAATTGGCCAAATCGGAAACCCATCTTGTATATTTTGATTGATGGAATCCCAAGAAACTATACAAGTCGCTCTAATACAGTCTCCTTTGGTATGGGAGAATCCCTCGGCAAATAGAATATCTTTTGAAGAAAAAATAAGGGCTATCAAAGGCAAAGCTGATTTGGTTATCCTTCCTGAAATGTTTACAACAGGTTTTACCATGTCCCCGGAGCACGTGAACAGGTCTGAAGGAACCAATACCTTGGAATGGATGCAATTCCTCGCGCAGGATGCGCATATCGCGTTAACCGGTAGTTTGGTTTTCCCGGAAAATGATGCCTATTTTAACCGATTGTTTTTTGTAAAGCCCGATGGGAGCTTTCAGTACTACAACAAAAGACATACGTTTACTTTGGCAGGGGAGCATAAAAAGTATGTTGCCGGTACAAAAAGAACCATAGTCGATTACAAGGGATTCCGATTTTGTCCGTTGATATGTTATGACCTTCGTTTTCCCGTTTGGTCCAGAAATACTATGGACTTTGATGTTCTTATTTATGTTGCCAATTGGCCAAAACCACGGATTTCGGCTTGGGATGCTCTCCTCAAGGCGCGTGCCATTGAAAATATGGCCTACAGTATTGGAGTAAATAGAGTGGGTTTGGATGGTCTAGGGTATGAGTACGTGGGGCATTCAGCGGCCTATGATGTTTTAGGGAACCAACTTACTTTCGCTGGCCAAGAAGAAATTGTTTTTGTTACTTTGGATAAACAGCATATTCAAAAAAACAGGGAGAAACTCCAGTTTTTAGAGGACAGGGAAAATTTTACTCTGTTATAACAAAAGATTGTTCCAGTTCCCAGTTGGCCCTCACTTCAATGATATCCGGATAATAGCTTATTTTTTCTGGCTGTTTTTTTTCTAAATAGTGCCCGGTGTCCCAAATGCCATTGGCATTGTCATCAAAAATTACCCGAATCATATAGTTACCGGGATTTAAATTGTTGAATTCGATAGGACTTGGCAATTCAGAAATAACCTCTCGTTCTAACTCACCTTGGTCATCCGTAAGTTGCACGATTATGGGAAATCGAACAGCTCCGGTAATATTCACTCTGAGATTTCCATAATCTGCATAGCTTCCCGTGGAAAGGCGATAATCCAGAGAATCATTTTCAAAACCAAAAAAGTCGGTAATCGCCCCTGGTAAAAGAGAAAATGTATAGGATTGATTGGGCTCTTTTTTAAAATCGAAATTGACCTGGCTTCTTACTGAGTCCAAGGTAAAGGTATACGGATATTTCAGGGAATCACTTACAAAAAAACCAATTTTGCTAGTGTCCACTTCAACAATCGGAGTATTGGAAAGAATACCAAAAGTAGCTTCAAAATCAAATTTTCCGCTGGCACTGCTGGATAGTTGTAGCGAATCCATGGCAAGTTTTCTGGTTTTTACCGTAAACGTATCCTTTCGCTCCAAAATATCGTTTCGTACCATAAAAACAATAGAATCCAAATCGGTTGGGGTAAACCAATAATTCAAGGTGTCGGTTTCTCTATCCTTAAGGATTTTTGTACGTACGGAATCGGGTAGATCAGTTAAACTTTCAATGACAAAATCATCTGGTTTTCCTTGATATCCAAAAATGATTCTGTTTTTGGCGACGTAGCTCGGTACCGAAATGTTGTAATCCGGAATTTCCTGGAAGAGATTTAACAGATAAATGGAGTCTGAGGGGATGATAATGGTGTCCTCAACAAAACCAATTTTATCCTGTCTTTGGTCGAACAGATTATTTTTATTGACATCTTTTAGTGCGATGAGCTTGTAAGTTCCCGCCTTTAGGTTTTTAAGTTCAAAAATTGGGAGACTGTCCAAGGTGTTGGAAATGTAGTTCGGTGGACTTTTAAAAACCGTTGAGTCGGTAAAAGCGGTGTCAAGTTCATACAACATGACACTGATAAACTCATCGGCCCTTCTGTTGAACGCATCTTTCACCGCTCCGGAGAGGGTCAACGAGTCTATGTAAGTACCCGTAGAAAAAACATAGGTGAGAAAACTGTTCGGATTTCCTTCATTATTGTCAACGATACTTTGTCCAAAATTAAAGGTGTAGGTCGTGTTTTCGGTCAGGGTATCCTTTAAAATGAGTTCTACGAACTTGCTTACTCCCCCTTGGGGTCTTATTTCGGGCTTGTTTTTTAAAGGAGGAGATATAATAAGCTGGTTTTGGACATCTTCCAATTTTATGAACTCATCAAAATATAGGCGGATTTTATTGGATTTGAACTCCGTGGAAAAATTTTCAGGTTCCGTGCGAATCAATTGAGGAGGGGTAATGTCTTTTTCGCCCCCTGTTGGGTTTCCTCTTCTGGCACATTGCCAGAGCACCAGAGCCATCCAAAACATAAAAAAGAGACTTAGAAATTTCTTGAGATGGACCATGCCTGTTTCAATCTTTGGTAAAGAAACGATTAATTTAATTCTCGGAAACACCTATAAGATAAATTTAACCCTAGGGCACAACGGCAATACTGGCAATCGATATTTCGGGCTCTTTCAATTGACGAAGTGCCAAGGTACATGCTTCTATAGTGGCCCCGGTGGTTATAACATCATCAACAAGAAGAATATGTCTATAATTTCTGTGTTCAGCATGGTTCGCGCGAAAGGCATCTTTGATGTCCTCCCATCGCATTTCTCTATTTTTTTTGGTTTGTGTTCTCGAATTTTTAACCCGCACCAGCAGATTGGGCGCATACGCCACATTGAGATGCTCCGCAATCTGCCTTGCAAATAGACCTACTTGATTATAGGAACGCTTTCTTTCTTTTTTGGGATGTAGCGGAACGGGAACCACTACATCTATATCTTGTAGTGATTTTTCCTCTTTTAACAAAGAACCATACCAATCACCGAAAAATCCTCCTATGGACTCCTGGTTTTTGTATTTTAAATGGTGAAGTAAATTCTTTACCGTCCCTTTTCTTGAAAAAAATAGAAAAGCAGAAGCCTTTTTAATAGGGACTCTACCATAAAAAATCCGGTCAACTGCGTTTTCTGTAGAGAAATTGTACTCGGTGAGTGGCAGTTCATGTCGACAAACGGTACACAACACATGTTCTCCTCTGGATAATCGGGCATTACATCCAAAACACACCTTTGGCAATAGGATGTTGTTAATATCGTTTATTATCTTAGCCAACCTTTTGGTCATCGAATCTTATTTTGTTTAGAGTAGCTCTAGTACCCCATGGACGCCCAAGATAACAATTTCAATTACAAGATCATCTTTGCCGCACTTGTAGCAGTAATTGTGGGGATTCTTATCGCTTTTTACTACAGTTATGCCCAGTCCAAAAATCAAATGGTATTCCTAGAGCAAGAAAAATCCCTGTTGGTCAAAGATTTGACTTTGATGAAAGCCGAGGTAGACCGTTTATCTGGGTTGAACGAAGTCAATGAAATTGAACTGCAAACTTCTCGCTTTAGAGTACAACAATTATTGGATTCCGTGGGAAGACTCAATTTTAGTTTGACCAAACTGAAGGAAACCCGAAAAGAACTGCGCATGTTGGAGGTACGCTTTGACAGCCTAAAACTTAAGAACAACTTTTTACGATATAACAACAAACTATTGGCCGATCGCTACGAAGAGACCCAAAAACTACTTCAAGATGCCAAAGGTAGGGCCAGTAGTATAGAGAAAAGGGAGTCTTTGTTACGGGAGACCAATCGCGAACTGAGCAAAGAGTTAAAGATAAAGAGCTATTTGAAACTCCAAAATGCGGAAGGCAGTGGTTTTAGGCTTAGGGCAGGAAGACCATTAAAGACCAATAAGGCCTCTACCATCGAAAAACTTCGGGGTTGTGTAACCATTTTGAGCGATCCTTCGGAAAGGGGAAAAGTACGCGTAATATATCTTCAGTTTTTAACGCCTGAAATGAAAGTCATTGAGGACAATGCCACCACCATATCTGTGGGGGGCAATACCTATAGCAAAAAGGTGGAAATTGTATATACTGGGAAGGAAATCAGTATATGTGATGCCATTACCGTACCTGAGGGGTCTCTGGACGAGGGAATTTACACCCTCAATGTGTTTGAGGACGAACGACTTTTGGCCTCCACTGAATTTCAACTGAAATAACCCACTGTTTTTTAGCTAAAACTCTATTTTTGCCCAATGGCAAATCAAGAGGATATTTTCAAGAAGGTCATCTCCCATGCAAAAGAGTACGGCTTTATTTTTCAATCCAGCGAAATTTATGATGGGCTCAGTGCCGTTTACGATTATGGGCAGAACGGGGCAGAACTAAAAAAGAATATCCGGGAGTACTGGTGGCAGGCCATGGTACAGCTAAACGACAATATTGTCGGGATTGATGCTGCCATTTTTATGCATCCTACCACTTGGAAAGCCTCAGGACATGTTGATGCCTTCAATGACCCTTTAATAGATAATAAAGATTCTAAAAAAAGATACCGTGCGGACGTTTTGGTGGAAGACCACGTCGCCAAAATTGAGGGCAAGATCGATAAGGAAGTAGCCAAAGCGTCGAAGCGTTTCGGCGATACTTTTGATAAAGAACAGTTCTTGAAAACCAATCCGCGTGTATTGGATTACCGGACAAAGGCCAATTCCATATTGAAACGATTGGGAAAATCTTTGGAAAATGAAGATTTGGCCGATGTAAAGGCATTAATTGAGGAATTGGGTATAGCTTGCCCCATTTCAGGGTCAAAAAACTGGACCGATGTAAAACAGTTCAACCTGATGTTCGGTACCAAATTGGGAGCAACCGCCGATAGTGCCATGGACCTATATCTCCGGCCAGAGACCGCCCAAGGAATTTTTGTCAACTTTCTGAATGTCCAAAAAACCGGACGGATGAAGATTCCTTTCGGTATTGCCCAAACGGGAAAAGCATTCCGAAATGAAATTGTGGCAAGGCAGTTCATCTTCCGTATGCGGGAGTTTGAACAGATGGAGATGCAGTATTTTATTAAACCTGGCACACAAAAAGAGTGGTACGATACCTGGAAAGAGAAACGCTTGGGCTGGCACCTTTCACTAGGTCTGGGAGAAGAAAAATATCGTTTCCATAATCATGAAAAATTGGCACATTACGCGGATGCCGCAGCGGATATAGAATTCAAGTTTCCGTTTGGATTCAAGGAATTGGAAGGGATTCATTCCCGAACAGATTTTGATTTGGGCAGCCACGAAAAGTTTTCAGGTAAAAAATTGCAATACTTCGACCCCGAGGAAAATAAAAGCTACGTCCCCTATGTTTTGGAAACTTCCATTGGGTTGGACCGTATGTTTTTGGCCGTTTTTTCGAGTGCATTGCATGAGGAAGAATTGGACAATAATACCACTAGGACCGTACTTAAGATACCAGCTGTTTTGGCTCCAACGAAGGCCGCGGTACTGCCCTTGCTCAAAAGAGATGGCCTACCGGAAATCGCCCATAACATTGTGGATGAGCTAAAATGGGATTACAATGTGGCCTATGATGAAAAAGACGCTGTGGGTCGAAGATACCGCCGTCAAGATGCCGTGGGCACACCATTTTGTATCACGGTAGACCATCAAACCTTAGAAGATGGGACCGTGACGATTCGCCATCGGGATACCATGGAACAGCAGCGGGTCGCGCAAAAGGCTTTGAAGGATATCATCTCCAAAGAAGTGGACGTTCGGCAGTGGTTACAGCGTATTTGATATCATTTTTGAAACTTTTGGGAAAAGGAAGGGAAACCTGTACCTTTTTGGGGTAAAACACCTAATAGACACACTAAAAGTAATTTAGATGCGTTTTCATATTGCCTTCACCAGACCCAAATTTTGAAGATGCGAAAGCTATATTTCTTTTTTATTCTTATACTTTTTTCCCATTTCTTGACCGCGCAACAAGAAGAACCCGAATATTTTGACCCACCGGAGGAAACTGCCAAAGAAGATATTCTGTTGAGATTGGACAGTCTTAAAACCAAACTGGTCCAAGATTACTATAAAAATGATTTTTTAGCTGTTTTAAAGTATGGAGATCTAGGTCTAAAACTTGCCAAACGAATTGACGACCTGGCGTGGGATGTAGAAATTTCCAAATATACGGGCAGCGCACTCATACGTATAAAGGACACTTTACGGGCTGAAAAAACGTTTACAGAATCCTTGAAAAAAGCTAAAATCGTAAACGACTCCACCTTAATTGCGGATACGTACAACAATCTTGGAAATTTCAACAATGAGTTCGGGAATGATGCGAAAGCCATTAAATACTATCGTGAAGCTTTAAAAATCTATGCTGCCAAGAAAAATATAACCAGGGTATTCGTTATCCATTTTAATGTTTCCGATATCTATTTGGATCAAGAGAATATCCCCAAGTCCAAGGAGTACGTGGCTGGATTGGACAAATATGTAGATTCCGTTAAAATGCCGTTGCTTCGGGCGGGATATTATTTTTCCAAAGGAAGATTGGCCCTTTTGGAGAAAAAATGGGAGCACGCCATTCATTTTTTTGAGAATGATATCACCTTATCAAAACAGCACGACTACACTGATGGTCTTGTGGAAGGCTATGAATACCTAATTAAAGCCTATGTGGGTAAAGGGGATTATGAACAAGCCTATCTCACCCGCGAAGAATCGGATGTGTACGCCGACAAAAAACAGGAGATAGAGAAGGCCATGGCGATTAACGAAGTAATCGCCCGTATGAACGTGAACCAGTACAAGCAAGACCTTAAGGCCAAGGAACGGGAAAATGAGATAAACCGGCAAAACGCAGATAGGAACAAGACCATAGTCCACATTACCATGGCCGCTGCAGTGGTGCTATTGATTTTTGTTTTTGCTATGTTCTTTTCCTTTAAGAGAAGAAAAGCTTTGGTAAAAAGTCTACAGGAAACCAATGTACAATATTTAGATGCGAAGAAGAAAGCGGAAGAACTTTCAGAAGTAAAGACCAACTTTCTCTCTGCCATCAGCCACGAACTGAGAACACCGCTGTACGGAATAATTGGAATTGCCTCCATCTTAAAACAGGAAAAACCTTTAGCAAAATATAAAGAGGATATTACTTCCTTAAAATTCTCTGCCGATTATCTCTTGGCCCTCATAAACGATTTATTGTTTTTGAACAAACTGGACGCGTTGAAAACCCGAAAGCTGGAAAGCAAACCGTTCCATCTTCGAAAATTGGTGACGAACATCATCAATTCCATGGAATTTATGCGGTCCAAGAACAACAACGTTTTTAAAGTTGAAATTACGGATGACGTGCCCAACTATTTGAAGGGCGACTATGTGAAATTGTCCCAAATACTCATCAACCTTATCAGTAATGCTTGCAAGTTTACCGACGAAGGGACCATTACCGTCAATATAGTCCCTAAGGAAATTGTGGAGGATAGCATACAGCTGAACTTTAGGATCGCGGATACGGGTATGGGCATTTCCGAAGAAAAGCAGCGATATATTTTTGATGAGTTCACACAAGATATCAAATCGAATGACTTTCAAGGCACGGGCTTGGGACTGGCCATTGTTAAACGCTTGCTGGATTTGCATGATGCCCCCATTGGTCTAAAGAGCGAGAAAAATGTGGGCACCGAGTTTACTTTTGCCATTACCTACGAAATTGCCCAAAAGACGGATGTGGAAGTAGTGCCCAAAGAGGAAAAAATAGATCGCAGCATAGAAGGAAGCCACATCCTTATTGTGGATGACAACAAGATCAATAGACTCGTCACCCGAAAGATCCTTGAAAACAATAAATTCACCTGTACCATAGCGGAAAACGGCAAAGAAGCCCTGGAAATCATCAATGATGAGGTGTTCGATATGATATTGATGGATGTCAACATGCCCATTATGAACGGTTTTGAGGCCACCAAGGCCATCCGCGGATTTAACAGTACGGTGCCTATCATTGCCCTCACCGCCACCAATCCTACCAAGTCTTTTGAAGATTTAAAGGCACTTGGCTTTACGGACATCATAATAAAACCGTATGATACGTTAGACTTTTTAGAGGTCATCAAAAAGAATTTTGTATCTACGGTGAAGATTTAATCGAATCCTTCGCTAAAAAATTCTTCCAAAGTCATATCGAAAGCTTTTGCGACTTTCACCAGACTGGTATATTGCAAATCTGTTCCTTTTTCGTATCTGCCATATTGCGCACGATGAATATCATTGTCAAAAGCAAAATTTTCATAACTCGTGTACCCTTTTTGAATACGAAGTGATTTTATACGTTGGGCCAGTTTCTTAATCTCGATTGATTTATCCATAGGATAAAAGAATCAAGAGCGCTATTAATTAATTACTACTAATTAGTAGATATTTAAGCTTTTTTGTATATTTCACATGAATTTCACAGATTCTCCAAAGGTTATGATTGAACCTACTCGACTAGAAGAAATATCCGAATGGATTACCGAATCCTACGGGTCAGAAGCGGGGCTACGACAACAATTAAACCATATTGTTTTTATGCTGCACTTCCTGCAAGAAGATGTTTTTAGCCCAAGAGAGGTGCAGGACGCTGTAGAATTGCTAAAAGGGTTGGAGGACGTATTGGCCCCTTGAGTTTTTTAAAACCAAAAGTCAGTCCAACCGATTCTTTTCATATTGGCCTATCAATTTTTTTGCACCGCTCACCATCAAGGTCTCAGCACTGGAGTTGATGCTGGGCACACCATTTCCATTGTCAAAATGGGAGTTTTCAGCAGTTGCTTTTCCAACCACCTGGGATGAGGAAATGACCGTTTTCGCGTTGAGGTCATAAATCATAATGGATACCGAGGATTGGTTGCTTGCGCTGTAATACCCGTTACCGGAATCAAAAGCAAGCGAACCCGCTCCGTTGCTCACCACATTCCCGCGAACATTGATGAGATAATCGCAGTCCGAGTCCTGCTGAAGTTTGCCGAGTTCCTTAGGGGTAAGTTCAAATCCAATTTTTGGGGCGAGCAGTTTGGTGGTCCTAATGGTGTTCATATCAACCAGCCCATCGCCCAAAATTTCTTTAAATCCTGCATAGGAGGCTTCATATAATTCGCTATCGAATACTTTGGAGTTGGACTCCGTTCGGTTGAGCAACCATTTGCCCTCACTAAAATCCAGCTGTTTTCCGGCATCAAAAAGATAGGTGTATTTTCCACCACCGCAGGAACAAAGAAGTAGGCAAAGAATCAGGTTGTACTGCTGTTGAATGCTCATTTTGTTTTTAAAAGGGCTCATTCGTAAGGTTTTTACTGGCAAAAAGATATTTTGTCAAGATAATGACTAACATTAAAACTTAATTTTCGATTTTTCCAAATCCATAAATGGTGGTCTGCATGCCTGCAATTTTCCATTGTCCATCCACTTTTTCCATAAGACGGGTCTCTCGTTTTCGCCCGCGAAGGGAATCTTGGAGTTCGTAGGTCACCCAAGCGCCATTTCCATAAAGGCGAACATCAATACTATCCAACATCTTGGGAAGCGGTTCAGGTTCGGGATGTTCTTTTATAAATGTTTTTACAAACTGACTTATTTCCCGCCACCCCACAGATTCCGAAAAAGTGCTGTCCGCATAGTCGATATACACTTTTGAGATGTAGGGGTCGTGTACCCACTTGTCCTGCCAGCTGGCATAGTCACGTTGAAAAGCTGCCTTGGTCTCGTTGTTCAAGGTTTCCAGAATTGCCTTTTTCTCCAAATGAACATCAACCGTTTGACCTTTTGATGTATTCGAATTGATTGGCTGGGCTCGGTTACAGCTCATGTTAAAAATAATAAGTACGGCCAATGAAAGTATCTGTATTAACTTCATCAATTTTTTGATTTATGCATATACCGCTAATGTCAAGTCTATTCAAGCTATTTGCTCAAATAATCCCAATCCACATGGAAATCCAAAAAAAGGGATTCATCTTTTTTTAGGTTGTAGGCCACCAAATGATACACTCCCTGCGCCATTTTCTCTAAGCCCAGAAGCTGGGTCCGGGTACCGTCCAGTTCAAATTTGTAGGCATCCGGTTCTTTTATGAACAGTTTGTCGAGACCCACAATGGAAGAGAAATCGGCTACGATTCTGGCCTCTAAGGTATCCATTTCCATTTTGGTGCCGATGTCCTCGTTGCCTTCACAAAATCCGTTGTAGTAGGTGGTGGCCGAAAAATAACAATCGTTGCTATCTACATTCTGGGAGATAAATCCTTTCAGCTTTTTACTGGGCAGGTCTGTAAAGGTCAGTTTTTTCCAAGGGTAAAGAATATTTTGATCAACAATTCCACTAGATCGGTCGGATAATTTGATGGCATTGTTTTTTTGGTTGTATTTATTGAAGCGGTAGTAGTGGTATTCACTGTGAACTGCGATGTCCTCTTCCAATCTCTCGCTGTAACGTGTGTATACCGGTTCGTCTTTCTCGCTTTTTATATGCAGGTACTTTACATAGACCGTTTTGGATTCCTGTATGAGGGGAATATCACTCTTTCTATCCACTTCCATGGACTTGAGCTCATAGTCTTTCTTTAAGGAATCCTCCAAATCCCTTTTGGCATTGATTTGCTCCTGTTTCAGGTCGAGAAACTTCTCTTGGTGTAAATTCTCAAGTTTTTTGAGTTCCTCATTATGATTACTTATCAAATTTTCCTTTGATATTTTGTAAAAACGCCACTGGACGGCCCATCCAAAACTGAGCAATGCTGCTATTGCGGATAGGATAACGACCAAGGTTTCTACAGTGAGGTATTCTTCCATGGTTATTCAATATATATTTGGTCGAACAAGGTCTTGTTGACCAAAAAGGTTTTTAGGTAGTTGTCTATTGTATTGGCGTTGGGTTGGTGGATAAAGGGACGTCTGGGGTAGATTCTGTCATTCGCCCAAAACGTACTCCAATACTGGGTCGATTGTATGAACATCTTGGTGAACTCCATGGACCTGGCCTTTTCAAAAGCCTGCTCAATTTCTAAGCATCCGTTGATGCAGATATCCACATAGGACTGTACAATGGGAAAATTCTTGTCCGGAAAATAGTTCTCCAGTTCATCCCTATTTTCAAACGAGTTGGTGTATACCCAAAACGCACTATCTGCATCATTAAAGTCAGATAAAAACTCTAGCTTATCATGGGGGATCAACTCCCGGGTATAACCACTTTCTCGCTGGTCAATAGAGGGAAGTTCAGCGGCTGAAACTTTATAAACAACCCCGTTTACCAAAGACGCTTTATCGCGGATACAACCCAAAAATGTTGTGGAAAGGGTATGTGCCCCAGTTCTTGCAAACCATCCTCTCAGAAAACCTGTAACGATCACGGGATGTGCAATTTTGGCATCTGGTGTAGTACGCATTCTAGATTCTTTCTCTATTAAGGACCCATAGCCAAATATGTAGTTGTTCTTTTTCATTCCCTGTTGGCCAATCCAATAATTGGTTTATTCTATTTATTCGTTTAAATATAATTGATTAGGTATTAAAAATGCCAGGGATAGTTTCACTTGGTTCAAAAAACATATCCTACACGTACTCCGCCATAATAATTGATGTTGTTGCCCGGATAAAAAAAGCGGGGCAACGCACCCCCAAAACCCACTGCATTGATCAAAACACTTTGTGCATAACGGGTGTTAAAAAGATTGTTCACCCCGGCATTCACTCCAAGTGTAAAATTTTGGGAGATTTGTGTCCGATAGTTCAGTCTGGCATTGAAGACGTTGAAGGATTCGCTGCGCAGGGTATTGGTATCGGTAAGTGGAATTTCATCTACGAACTGATGGGTAAGATTAAGACGTATTCCGCTAGTATGCCTAAAATCGATTCCAGAACTGATACGATGACGGGGAACCCCAGTAAGTGGATTACCAGAAAAGTCATTGTCACCATCCACAAAGTCCACAAAGCTATGGTCACTAAAACTGTAGCCCAGGTAGGGGGAAATCAGTAGTTCCAAAGATGGGTTCCAGGCGTACTTCATATCTATTTCCAAACCTTGATGACGGGTCTCCCCAGCATTTCTACCAATAAATTGGTCCTCGCCCACTCTTTCTGCTACCAAAAGGTTGTTGATGTTCATGCGATATCCGGTAAGATTTAGGAACAAACGTTTCTTTAGAAACACCAATTGGGTGCCCAATTCATAGCTAGTGCCCTTCTCCTGTTCTATATCCGGATTGATGATACCATCCGGGGTCAAGGTTTCTTCCAGACTGGGATTGGAAAAACCTCGACTGAAGTTGGCGTAAATTCGGCCATTAGAAAATCGATATTGCAGTCCAGCACTGGGCAGCAACACTGGGTCAAAGTCACGTTCCGCTGAAGTATTGGCATCCCCCGTATTAAAAAGATCCCTAAAATCATATTCAGTTTGGTTGAAGGAAAGCCCCAATTGCGCAGAAAATTTTTCAGAAAAAGCATATGTGAACGTACCAAACAAGTTTAACTGCGTCCTGAATTCTTTGTTATCACTGATTTGATCACCACGAAGACTTCCATTTCCATTGTTGTCCCGAAATAAATTCCTGAATGTGGACCATTCGTATTCATCCTTGTAAAGCTCACCTCCCATGCTGTACTGGGCATCGCCCCATTTCCCCTGAAAGACACTTCTGGCCCCAAATCCGTTGGTGATCTCTTCTAAAATATTAAACGGTCTTGGTTCATCATGGTCCAAATAGGTATAAAAAACACTGGTGGTATTTGATAGATTTTCGGTAAAATCATAGCTATGGTACAATCCGGCAAGGGTGTACCGATTGTCCTCACCACCCCTTGCCGCCAACCAATTGGCAGCAGCACGTCTTGGGTCTTCCTCAAAATCGGTTTGGTTCAAGGTACTAGGAATTTGGGCGTTGTAATCGATATAATTCACCAAAATCCCCAAATTACTCTTGGAACCAAGATTGAAATTGGAGTTGAGCAAAACCCCATCCCGCACAAAGCGATTGTTTTGTCGGAATCCATCCGTTTCCAAATGATTGTAGCTTAGGCTGAGGCTGAATTTTTTTTCATTGTGGCTGAAAAGAAGATTGTCCTTCCACATATTATAAGAGCCCGCAGTGAAACGATTGCTTATCCGGGTCCTATTTTCCGAATCTGATTGGGTGTTGAGTAAAATGGAACCCCCCAGATTGGACCCAAAGGAAGTACCTTTTGGTCCTTTGATCACCTCTATGGAGCCTAAATTTTCCAGGTCAAACGCTTCAATGGTGGAAAAGCCCGTTCCATTGGTCACTGGAATTCCATTAAAATACAATCGGAGCTTGTCCGTTCCAAAAGGGGTTCTCGCTCCCACACCTCGTATTGTGATCCGGTTGGTATTTAGAGCTCCTGAAAGGAGATACACACCCGAAATTTGATTGAGTACATTGGGAACGTCCACCGGATTGAATTTTTCAAAGGTTTGGGTATTTACCGTCGAAGATGCCGTAATTCCGGTGGCTTTTTTGGTTTCCAAATTTTCGGTCAGCACAATTTCATCCAGTTGGGTAATCGAGTCTCGTTTAATTTCTTGGGCAGTTCCCGTAAGACAAAGGAAAAAAGGAACTAGTACTAAAAAATATTTGAATGAGGTACGACTTGGTGTGGGCATTATATTGTTCTACAGTTATTTTTTCAATTGAATGGTTCTTCCCGTTTTGGCACTTTCTCGAGCAGCATCTAAAATTTCCATGACCACCAGGTTGTTTTCCAGGGATGAAAGGCTGTTGGATGGTAAGCTTATCTTTTCATTCACGACAGCGGCAAGCAGGGAAAATGGATCGTTCCAGGGTGCTTTTCGTTCAGATAGGGTATGGGTTTCTTCCTCGAATCCATCGTACCCTTGGGCTATTCGTATTCTGAGATTGTTTCGATTGTCTGCATAAATGGTACCCGTCAGACCATGAAGTTCCATGTCCTTTCTGCCAATGGGCCAGTTCCATGAAGCTTGAACAAGGACCAAAAGGGTATCATAGGTCAAAATAATAGTGGCTTCATCATCTACCTTAGGATTGTTTTCCGGTTGGAGTTGCTGTGTGATCGCCGTTACCGAATTGGGACGTTTTCCCTCCATTAACCAGGTGGCGAGATTGGCGCCATAACAACCAAAATCGGTTATAGCTCCTCCACCATTGGCTTTGGGGTCCAGTAACCAATCCAGAAATTCTTGGTTGATGTCCAACTTTACAGGTCCTTTGTGTCCATCGCGAACAATAACTTTTCTAAGTTTTCCTATTTTTCCTTCTTCCAAGTATTTTTTGGCTTTATGATTGGTGGGATACCAGGTCGTCTCATAATTGGTCAGCAAATGAATACCGTGCTTTTCGGCAAGTGCTTTCATTTTCTCGGCATGGTCTAGATTCACGGCCAAGGGTTTTTCCACCATGACATGAATGCCCTTGGGGGCACACGTTTGCACCACTTGTAAATGGTCATAAATGGTTCCAAAAGCGGTCACTGCTCCAGGTTTTGATTTCCTTATCATTTCCTCCAAGGAATTGTAAACCAAATCCATGGAAAATCCATGCTGCTCGGCATAGCGTTGTGCCAAATCGCGATTTGGTTCGGCAATGCCCACAATTTCAATATCGCCAATATCTTCCCTGCCCAAAATCCAATGTACGTGGGTATGGGTGAGACCTGCCACTCCTACTTTTAGAGGTTCTTCTTGTGCGGTGCTAAGAGCTGATGTCATAAATGCAAGACTGATAAAAAATATGGTAGGAAGTTTCATGCGACACCAAAATAGTTAGAGTTCCTGCAAGAGCATATCCGTGGTATATATGGTAGCAAATTCGTCTTTCAAATTGGCCAGTTCAATCTTATGGACCATTTCGGCGGAGATAGTTTCTCCATCAATACCTTTTTTGGAAAAAGCTGCTGTGGCATCAGAAATAAGGGTTACGTTGAATCCTAAATTGGAAGCCATTCGGGTAGAGGTGGAGATACAGTGCTCGGTGGTCAAACCGGTAATGACCACATCATGAATTCCCATTTTTTCCAAACGTTCTTTAAGGTCCGTGCCGATAAAGGCACTGTTCACATTTTTAGAAATGACCGGCTCATCGTTTTTTGGTATCACGCCCTCATAAAACGCATGCGAGGGTTTACTTGGGTGAAGGGGCGAATCGGGGCTCGTTGAACAATGTTGCACGTGAAATATAGGCCATTTCCTTTCCCTAAAGGTTTCCAGAATCTTGGCACAATTTTCTTCGGCTTCTGGATTGTTGCGCTCCTCGCCATAATAGCCTGTTTCTTGGATTCCTTTTTGAATATCAATTAGTAGTAAGGCTGTCATATGGTCAAAACTAGGAAGAAAGGTAGGGATTAAAAACGGAAACCAACAGATAGTCCACCGCGGTACATAAAGGTATCCTGAAAATCCTCTGGGTTGATGTTCCGGCCAAAACCCGCAAATATCTCAAGACTGAACTTTTCACTCCGCGTCACCCATTTATTGCCCAGCCCCAGTCCCAGTGCAAGGGTACTATATTCATTGTTTTGCTGTCCCAGTTCATCCTCCGATACCTCTTCTTCACCAGTATAATAGAGACCAAATGCTTCAGCAAAAAAGCCACTTCGGGGCTGGTACCCAAAATAGGCCCTGAAGTTGGGTCCAATACCGAAATTTCCGTTAAAGTCAGTGGCATCATTGTCAAAATACACGGTCCCCCCTAGACTGGTATCTTCACTGAAGAAATACTCGTAAGAACCTTCTATCGAGGTGGTGGCCAAAAATAATCCAATATTGAATTTCACCTCGTTGTCGTTCTTAAAGGCCGGATAGGCTTGTCCTGAAGCTATATAGGAGCAGAACAGGGCCAATGCTATTACTAATCGTTCCATGGTCCAGATTTTCATCAAAGTTTTAGCAATTAATGTTCCAAAATATAAAGGTAGTTACCTTGTTGGTTTAAAAATGGTTTTAAAGTACACAATGGTTATTTTAGTGAAAAATTTAAGATGACCATAGTATCGTATAATGTCAACGGAATTCGAGCAGCTCTGAACAAGGGTTTTATTGACTGGTTATTGACCGTAAATCCCGATGTTGTCTGTTTACAAGAGACCAAGGCTTTGAAGGAGCAGGTAGATGTTGGGGCGTTTGAGAAATCAGGATACCCCCATCATTATTGGTTCAGTGCCGGGAAAAAAGGATACAGTGGGGTGGCATTGCTTTGTAAAGAAGAACCGGACCATGTAGAGTACGGTACTGGAATTGAATATATGGACAGTGAAGGCAGAAATATCAGGGCCGACTTTGGTGATCTTTCCGTGATGAGCATGTATCTGCCATCAGGTTCCAACTTGGACCGCTTGGAACATAAGTTGACCTACATGGCCGATTTTCAAAAGTATGCCAACGCGCTCAGAAAGGATAGGCCCAATTTAATTGTGTGCGGGGATTACAATATCTGTCATGAAGCTATTGATATCCATGATCCGGTACGAAACAAAAATGTCTCTGGTTTTTTGCCCGTAGAACGTGAATGGATAGGAAATTTTATGGGTAGCGGATTTATCGACAGTTTTAGACATTTCAATAAAGAACCGCACAACTATACTTGGTGGAGTTACAGGGCCAATGCCAGGGCCAACAATAAAGGTTGGCGTTTGGACTATGGCATGGTTTCCAACACCTTGGAGGATAGACTGAAACGTTCTGTAATTCTTTCGGAAGCCAAACACAGCGATCATTGCCCCATACTTTTGGAAGTGGAAAAATGACCTTGGGTTAAAAGGTCTTCGAAAACTATATCTTATTTTTGGGGCTTTCAAACGAACAACCTGATGAAATATACCCGAATTCCCCATACCAGTATCAGAGTTAGTAAGATTTGCTTGGGAACGATGACCTTTGGCAGGCAGAACAGCGAAGAAGAAGCGTATGAGCAAATGGATTATGCTCTGGACCAGGGAATCAACTTTTTTGATACAGCGGAACTGTATCCTATACCTGCCAAAAAAGAGTTGTACGCCGTGACCGAAGAATTTATTGGGAATTGGTTCAAAAAGACAGGAAACAGGGACCGTGTGGTCTTGGCGACCAAAATTGCAGGAAGGGCCGAATTCAGTAAACACATTAGGACAACAGGTTTTAACAAAGAATCCTTGATAAAGGCGGTAGAGGGCAGTTTGAAGCGTCTACAGACGGATTACATCGACCTGTTCCAATTGCATTGGCCGGAACGAAATACCAATTATTTTGGGCAACGGGGATTCAACGCCCATACTTTGGATGTCTGGGAAGACAACATCCATCAGGTATTGGAGACGTTCAGGGATTTGATACAAGAAGGAAAAATTAGACATGTTGGCCTTTCCAACGAAACGCCTTGGGGTACCATGCGTTTTTTGGAGGAAAGTAAAGTGCACCAAAGTCTCCCCAGGATGTTGACGATACAAAATCCATATAGTTTGCTAAATCGATTATTTGAAGTAGGACTTTCTGAGGTTTCCATACGGGAAGGTATCGGATTACTGGCATATTCTCCCTTAGGATTTGGTGTGTTGAGTGGTAAGTATTTGGATGAGGTCCAACCACGTAAAGGCCGAATAACTTTGTTTCCCAATTATAAGCGATATAGTGGTACCATTGCCGTGGAAGCCACCAGAAAATACAGTGAGCTGGCAAGGGCCCATGGATTGAGTTTGGCTCAGATGTCCTTGGCATTTGTAAATACAAGACCTTTTCTGACCAGCAATATTATTGGGGCCACCACAATGGAGCAGCTCAAGGAGAATATTGAAAGTATGGATATAGAACTTTCCGATGAGGTTTTGGACGGTATTGAAGAAATCCACAACGCCATTCCCAATCCAGCACCCTAGTCCGCCTAGCCGAACAAATGGGACACCATATCTTCAATTTTGGAAATTAGGCGTACTTGAATGGACGGATTTTTTAGTCCAATAGTATTGTTTTTGGCAACGAAAATAGTTTGAAATCCCAGTTTTTCCGCTTCCAAAATCCGCTGGTCTACGCGCTGTACGGGACGAATTTCCCCGGCAAGCCCTACTTCTGCGGCGAAACAGACGCTTTTGTCAATGGGAATATCTGCATTACTGGACAGAATGGAAGCCATCACAGCAAGGTCAATGGCCGGGTCATCTACTGAAATCCCACCGGTGATGTTCAAAAAAACATCTTTGGCCCCCAACTTAAAACCTGCTCTTTTTTCGAGAACAGCCAGCAACATATTGAGTCGTTTGGCATTGAATCCTGTTGCCGAACGTTGCGGTGTACCATATACTGCTGTGCTCACAAGGGCTTGTATTTCAATGAGAAGCGGACGCATACCTTCCACAGTTGCCGCGATAGCGGTTCCACTAAGGTCTTCTTCATTTTTGGAAATCAACACTTCTGACGGATTGTTCACTTCCCGCAATCCACTGCCCTGCATTTCATAAATGCCCAATTCTGCAGTAGATCCAAATCGGTTTTTTAGGGAACGAAGTATGCGGTACACATAATTCCGATCGCCTTCAAACTGGAGCACGGTATCGACCATATGTTCCAATATTTTCGGCCCAGCGATATTACCATCTTTAGTAATGTGACCTACCAGGATAACTGGAGTGTGCGTTTCCTTCGCAAATTTGATAAGTTCCGCGGTACACTCGCGAATTTGGGAAATACTCCCGGCACCAGAGTCTATGTGATTGGTATGCAAGGTTTGAATGGAATCAATGACGACCATGTCCGGTTCCAGATTGGAGATCTGTTGGAAGATGTTTTGGGTCTTGGTTTCTGTAAGTATATAACAATTTTCACTTTTGGGAAGAATGCGGTCTGCCCGCATCTTGATTTGCCTTTCACTTTCTTCGCCAGAAACATATAAGGTCTGAAAGGGCAATTTTAAGGCGATTTGGAGCAGTAACGTACTTTTGCCGATGCCTGGTTCGCCTCCCAACAGCGTTAGGGAACCAGGCACAAGACCTCCTCCCAACACCCTATTGAACTCAGAATCGTGTGTGTTGAGACGTAGTTCCTTCTCTTGGGTAATCTCTGAAACTTTTACTGGAGCGTTTACCCTTTTTGATGTATTGGAATTTGTCCTCCAAACTTGTTTTTCTTCTTTTTGTACAACTTCTTCAACTATGGTGTTCCATTGTTTGCAGGAAGAGCACTGTCCTATCCATTTTGGATATTGGGTGCCACAATTTTGACAAAAAAAAGAGGTTTTGGTCTTGGCCATCCGCCCTATGGTTTGGGCTAAAGATAGCACAAAGTCCTAAATGGGGCGTTCGGGTTCAGTATCCGAAATCTGCCTTGAGCGCATCAATTTTTTCGAGGGCCATATCCTTGGTCAAAAAGTCAATTTCTTCCATTTGAAAGGCTTTTTCAAAGGTCTTGAACGCTTTTTTGGGTTCGCCCAGTTGTTCATAATATTCTCCTTCAAAATAAAATCCGAGCATGGTCTCAGGGAATTCTTGTTTACAAACCTCTGCCAAAGGCTTTAGCGATTCAAAGTCGCTCTTTTTCAAACTTCCTGCATAAATCGCCATAATGTCATTTAGCTCAACGGGCTTTCTGTATCCCAAGAGGTTTTCTATCCTGTCATACCTTTCCTCCAAGTACTTAAAAACAGGTTCATCGGAAGTCAAGATTTCTGCCTTATATTCCTTTGGGCTTATGGGCCGAAACATTTTGAATACATTGTCGAAAGCTTTGCTTACACCATAGGTAGCTATGGACAGATGGTCGGCGTTGTCGTATTCATCAAAATAATAATGTAAGGTTTCTTTTGAAATTGATTGTATTGCATTGCTCATTTGGAGAATTCGCTGACGGTCATCGGTTTTTTCTTTTTCAAGGATCATATTGTAGAAAATCTCCTGGTCCATATCGGCAAGTCTTGAAGGTATGCGACTTTCCATATCTGTCGCCAATATGGGCGAAATAATAACATACGAATTGAAATACGATTTGTCCTTGAACAGGAAGTAGTTGCCAAAATTTGCCGTAATGTCATAGCCCACAAACATTTTGAATGGGGCAATGTTGTAGTTTGTTTCCAAATACGGAATGAGTTCAGTACCGAGAAACTCGTAGAACATGGCTCCTTTTTCCGTGGGCAATCCTGTGGTCTGTTCAAAATCGCAATCGTCCCAACGAAGGTCGTCTTCGGACTGGTGTACGCCAACTACAATCGCTTCAGGCATTCTGCTGTGGGTTCCATAGAGTTTGGCATTTGCCACTACAATGTCGAACAAATAGTCAGCATCCAGGACAACGAGCAAAGGGTATTTTTTATCTTCCGTGTAATTTTCAGGGAAATAATAAGAAACATCCCTCCTTTCCTGAAGTTTAAAGGATTCGAAGATTTCTCGCTTTACTTGACCAGCTAGGGTGAGGTGTATCAAGCCAATGAGCAGGAACAGGTATTTTTTCATCAGGTTAAGCTTTAGAAGGTTGGGGTCTACCGGTTTCTATTCAATAACGGAAGGACTATAAAGGATATTGCCCCAAAAACAACAACCATGAGGGTCTGTGAAATCCACATGATCCAACCAAAGGCATCCCCAGATACGGAGCTTATTCCATAGATGCCCAAAGCAGCGCTGACGGCAATGGGATACAGGCCTATGCCCCCATTGGTGGTAGAAATCGCAAAAGCCCCGCCAATAAAGGCGACCAAGAGCTGACTCAGGGTTAAGGATTCGGTTTCTTCTACGGTAAATTTTATCACCCAAAACATGGCGATGTAAGCAAACCAAATGAAAAAGGTGTGCAAAATAAAGGGCCATTTTTTTTTCATCTTGAAAACACTCAAAACACCGGCCAAAAGTCCGGATAAGAATGTTTTGAGTTTTAACGCAAAGGTGGATCGCGATTTTCGAATAATCTTAATGGCGATGAACAATCCCAAGATTCCAAGGGCCAGAATGCCAAAAGCTCCCAAAAAATTGATGCCTTTTTCCTCTAAGAAACCCAGGATTACATCGGTCTGCAAGCTTAGAGTGATCAAAATGACCATTAGCAGCATGAACAGGTCGATGACCCTCTCTGTAACAATGGTACCAAATCCTTTTTCAAAGGGCACATTTTCGTATGTGGTAAGTGCCGTTGCTCTTAAAACTTCACCAGACCTGGGAATCCCCAAATTTGCGAAATAGGAAATCAGTACAATAAATAGGTTGTTGCTGATTTTAGGTCGATACCCCATAGGTTCCAACAGATAATTCCAACGTACCGCACGGGAAAGGTGGCTTAATATTCCAATAACAATCGAAATTCCGACCCAAACGGGGTCAGCTTCAATAATGTAGAATAGAATTTGTTCTCGTTCTTGAGGGGTCGTGGAATAGTAGGAATACCAAACTAAAAAAAGCCCAAAAGCTATTGGGACAAAAATTTTGAGAAATTTCTTGAGAGAAGGGCCCAAATCAATTCAAGAGGTTAGTCTCTTCGTTAGGGAAGACCAAGGCTGGATTGAAGGTCTTGGCTTCTTCGAGGTCCATCCATCCGTAGGTTATCAAAATCAATACATCTCCGACCGCCACTTTTCGGGCGGCCGCTCCGTTCAACGTGAGTTCTCCTGAGCCTCTTGGACCGGGGATGGCATAGGTTTCCAGACGTTCCCCATTGTTGTTGTTCACAATCTGCACCTTTTCCCCACGAACGATATTGGCCGCGTCCATCAAATCTTCGTCAATGGTTATACTACCAATATAATTGAGGTCTGCCCCGGTGACCTTTACCCTGTGTATTTTAGATTTTACAACTTCTACTTGCATGGTGCAAAATTAGTTAATTGAGTCTTAGATTGTCTATTAACCGAACGCCATCGGCATAAACTGCGATAAATGCTCGGTATTTGATATGGTTCTGTTTTGTGATGACCGGGGTCAAGGTATCTTCATCGGTAATTTGAAAATATTCCAACTCAAAATCTTCGTTATGCTTGAATTCGGCTATTACCCAGTTCGTTATTTGTTTTGCATTTTCCATGCCAAACTTCCTTTTGGCATCTTTTAGGGTATGGTAAATGAAATTGGCCTTTTTTCGCGTTTTATCTGACAGTCTTTCATTCCTGGAACTCATCGCCAGTCCATGTGGTTCACGTTCAATTGGGCACCCTATAATTTCCACGGGTAAATCCAGAATATGGACCAACTTTTTGATGATTTGCAGTTGTTGAAAGTCTTTTTCACCAAAGTAAGCCCGGTCCGGAGCCACAGTTCTGAAAAGCAGCTCCACAACGGTGCCTACGCCTTCAAAGTGACCCTTTCGAAAGGTTCCTTCCATCACTTTGTCCAAACCGTTGAACTCATAATCCTTGGATTGTACATTTTGACCATAAATCTCATCAACGGAAGGGGCGAAGACTATGATTTTTTCCGATAGTTTTCGTAGAAGGTTTATGTCATCATCCAGATTTCTGGGATATTTGTCCAAATCCTTGTGGTTATCAAATTGCGTAGGATTTACAAAAATGCTGACAACGACGCTCCCATTTTCTGCCAAAGCCCTTTTTATCAGAGACAAATGTCCCCTGTGCAAAGCGCCCATAGTAGGTACTAGACCGATAGTACTGCCGTCAGGTATATCCTGGTGCAGAAAAGAGGTCAGGTCGTTTTTTTTTGAAAATACGGGCATCTCGTTTATTGAAAGCGTGCAAAAATACTATAAATACTAGTAATCAGCATAATTTTTGTACTTTTGCGGCTACGTTTTTCGGATAAGCAAAAGAAAGTGTTTATGAATGGTAAAAAGATATTGTTTGTATCTTCTGAATTAGTGCCTTACCTCCCAGAGAACCAAGTTTCCTTAATGTCTTATGAAGCCCCAAGAATGGTGAACAGCAACGGGGGGCAAATACGTATTTTTATGCCGAGGTATGGAAATATCAATGAGCGTAGACATCAGCTGCACGAAGTAATTCGATTGTCCGGGATGAATTTGGTCATCAACGATATGGATATGCCTTTGATAATCAAAGTCGCTTCAATTCCAAGGGAACGCATTCAAGTCTATTTTATTGACAATGATGAATACTTCAAAAGAAAGGCAACCTTTGCAGATATGGATGGGAACCTGTTCCCTGACAATGATGAACGTGCTATTTTCTTTGCCAAAGGCGTTGTGGAAACTGTAAAAAAATTGAATTGGTCGCCAGATATCATCCACGTCCATGGTTGGATGGCCTCTCTACTTCCCCTGTATCTCAGAAAATACTATGCGGATGAACCTTTGTTTGCGGACAGCAAAATTGTACTTTCCATATATGATAAAGGCTATGATGGAGAATTGGACAAGGGTTTGATGGATAAAATCAAGTTTGATGGTGTCCCCGAAGAGAGTATTTCGGCATTGACAGTTCCAGACTATAATAATTTGTTAAAGGTTGCAGCGGATTATGCTGATGCCATTATTTTCGCTTCTGAAGGGGTGTCGGAGGAGCTCAAAAGCCATGTCGCCGAAACTTCTAAACCAGTATTGCCTTATGTTTCACTTCAGGAAGCAGAAGAGGCATACACCAATTTCTACAAGACGGAGGTTTTAAAATAGAAGAAATGAAATATTTGAAAGGGATTAAACCTTGGGCAATTGCCTTGGTTTTGGGTGTAGTTTTTATAGCCTGTGAAGAAGAATTGACCACCATAGGTGAAGGGGTGGTGGCAGATGAACCCTTCAGCACGGGTCGTGCTGTATATGATGTTTTCGCTTTTAACCAGGGAGTACAGGCTGTACAGACCAACAGGCTCTTTTTGTATCAGCTCGGATCGTACAACGACCCTATTTTTGGAAAACGAAGAGCCAGTGTTGTGTCCCAAGTGACCTTTCCGAGCAGGGTGGCAAATCCAACTTTTGGGGATAGTACGCAGGAAGAAGAGGACAATGCAAATACAGATGATAGCGATTCAACCATTCCAGAAGATGAGACGATAGTAAAGGTAATGTTGTATCTACCTTTTCAACTCCCACCCAATTCGCTAAGAGATACCGATGGAGATGGTGTTGAGGACGCTTTTGAACTAACCGAGGCGGATAAAGAAGATCCTAATTCTGATACGGATATGGACGGTGTAAGCGACAATGATGAACGCATTCTGGGCTCGGATCCCTTAGACCCTACTGAAGATGGAACGGGAGACGATTTTGTTCCGAATACCTTCCCCAGAAAACTGGATTTGGACAGCATTTTCGGGGATAGGTCAAAACGGTTCAACTTGAGGGTTACACGCTCTACTTTCTTCCTACGTGATTTAGACCCAAATTCCAATTTTGAAGAAGCCCAGGAATACTTTTCCAACCAAGACTTTTCCGGCTTTGAGGGTGAAGTGCTTTTTGATAGCAGCACCTCTGCTGATGGCCCGCTAACAATCAGCGATGAGGAGATTATAATGTTCAATGAAGAGGATGATCCCAATACAGATATTGACGAGACCACCCAAGTTGAAACAAGACTGCCCCCCGGTATATTGGTCCCTTTGGACAATGCTTTTTTTCAGACCAATATATTGGATAATGAGGGCCAAACCGAATTGTTGAGTGAGGCCAATTTCTATGATTTTTTTAGAGGGATACGAATGACAGTGGAATCTGCAGAAGCAGCGGACGATATTATGTTTCTTTTCGATTTAAGGCAAGCTACCATCACCCTGACCTATAACTTTCAAGATTTCAATACCAACGCGAACGAGGTGGAAACAGTGGAACGGGATTATACCCTGAATCTGTTGCAAAATCTCAACAATCAAACTTTCGGCAACGCAGTAAATACCTTTGAGGATGAGATGCTTCCTGCCGAGATTGCCAATCAGTTGGATACAGGGGAGAACGCCTCACGAATTTATGTAAAAGGAGGAAGTGGAGTACAATCGGAGATTTTACTTTTTGGCAATGAAGCCCAGTCAGAAGACAGAGGGCAAAATATCATTAATGAGATAAGGGCGAACAATTGGATAATCAACGAAGCCAATTTGGTCTTTTATGTGGACAGGGAGGCGTTGAGCGCAGCTGGCGGAACAGTGGAACCTCCAAGAATTTACTTGTACAACGGCGAAACCAATCAATCGCTGTTTGGATCGGAAGCACCGGTTCCCAATACGTCGGTACCTATTGAACCCTTGAATATTTTTGAAGGTTATGATGGAATTCTGGTACGGGAAGGAGATACAGGATTAAAGTATACTGTCCGGATCACAGAACATATCAATGATATTATCGTTAGGGATTCCACAAATGCCAAATTGGCCCTCTCTGTGTCGTCCAATGTAGGGATTCCTTTTGTTGCAGAAGGAGTTGGAACTTCTATACCTGAAATTGATGTTCCCTTTATGTCCACCATAAATCCGCTCGGAACCGTTTTGTTCGGCAGCAATGAAGACACCCCTGAAGACAAAAAATTACAATTGGAAATCTTTTTCACCGAAGCGAACTAAATACCTTTTGTGGATTTTTTGCGTTATACATCTTAATGTAGCATTAGTTTTACGTACTCTGTTTACATTTGTACAATTTTAATCGCGTTTAGACTCTTACTATGTGTGGAATTGTAGGTTATATAGGTCATCGGGAGGCTTATCCAATAATACTAAAGGGATTGCAAAGATTGGAGTACCGCGGGTATGACAGTGCCGGAGTTGCACTTTATCACGATGGTAAAATTAACGTTTCCAAGACCAAAGGAAAAGTAGACGATCTTAGAAAAAAGGTAGAATCCTCAGGAAATATGGAGGGGCACTTAGGGTTGGGACATACACGTTGGGCCACTCATGGTGTGCCGAACGACACCAACTCGCATCCACACTATTCAAATTCCGGGGATTTGGTCATTATCCACAATGGCATCATAGAGAACTATGAGTCTATAAAGAAAGCCTTGATCGCCAGGGGATATGTATTCCATACAGATACAGACACAGAAGTATTGGTGAACCTTATAGAAGAAGTAAGGGATAAGGAAGAAGTCAAACTGGGGAAGGCAGTACAAATTGCGCTGAACCAAGTAGTAGGTGCGTATGCGATTGCCGTTTTTGATAAGAATAAACCTGACGAAATTGTGGTCGCGAAGCTAGGAAGCCCTTTGGCCATTGGAATTGGTGAAAATGAATATTTTGTGGCTTCTGATGCCTCTCCTTTTATAGAATACACCAATAATGCGGTGTATCTGGAGGACGAGGAGATGGCCATCATTCGTTTGGGAAAGGAAATCAAACTTCGGAAGATTAAAGATGATGCCATTGCCTATCCCAATATTCTTGAACTCCAATTAAACTTGGAAGAAATAGAAAAAGGGGGTTACGAGCATTTTATGCTGAAAGAAATCTACGAGCAGCCCAGGGCCATATTAGATACCTACCGAGGTCGCTTATTAGCTGATAAAGGATTGGTCAAAATGGCAGGGATTGACCAAAATTTGGAAAAATTTCTGAACGCCAACAGAATCATCATAGTGGCCTGTGGTACATCGTGGCATGCAGGTCTGGTCGCTGAATATATCTTTGAAGATTTGGCCAGAATACCGGTTGAAGTAGAATATGCTTCCGAATTCCGATACCGCAACCCAGTGATAACGGAGAACGATGTGTTGATCGCCATCTCTCAATCTGGTGAAACCGCAGATACCCTGGCTGCCATAAAATTGGCGAAAGAGAAAGGTGCCTTTGTATTTGGCGTGTGCAATGTGGTCGGTTCATCCATCGCAAGGGAGACCCATGCCGGAGCGTATACCCATGCCGGTCCTGAAATCGGGGTTGCTTCTACAAAAGCCTTCACTACGCAGATTACTGTGCTTACTTTATTGGCACTGAAACTGGCCAGTGAAAAAGGAATCTTTTCCGCCTCACAGTTCCATGAGATTTTGGCAGAGTTGGAGAATATCCCGGGCAAGGTGGAAAAAGCACTGAAATCAAACGATTTGGTAGCACACATCGCCGATATTTACAAGGACTCCACCAATTGCCTCTATTTGGGAAGAGGGTACAATTTTCCCGTAGCGTTGGAAGGAGCACTAAAATTAAAGGAAATCAGCTACATTCACGCGGAAGGGTATCCTGCTGCCGAAATGAAGCACGGTCCAATTGCTCTGATCGATGAACAGATGCCCGTAGTGGTGATTGCCACCAAAAAGGGACATTATGAAAAAGTGGTGAGCAATATACAAGAAATCAAATCAAGAAACGGCCGTATTATTGCTGTGGTCACTGAGGGTGATGTAACGGTCAAGGAATTGGCGGACCATGTAATCGAAGTTCCCGAAACCATTGAAAGTTTAACTCCTCTATTGACCACCATTCCCTTGCAATTATTGTCTTATCATATTGCAGTGATGCGGGGTTGCAACGTGGACCAACCCAGAAATCTCGCGAAGTCGGTTACTGTAGAGTGACCTTCGCAAATTCAGTAATAATGAAAAAGGCATCAGAAACGATGCTTTTTTTTGTTAAAAACACATTGAAACCCATTTTTTTTTGGCAAAAAAGTATTATGCATGCATAATTTTTTTCAATTTTGTAGAAACCGAGCCAAAAAAAATGTATATTCCAAGCTCAAAGTTTTACACATCCTTAAGACTAATTTAACTCAAATTAAAACGAATGAAAAAACTGATAATCCTTTCCCTGATGCTGTTTGGGGCAGTTTCCTTTGCCCAAACGACAATCAGTGGAAAAGTAGTCGATGAGAACAATGAACCTATTCCGGGCGTCAATGTGGTGCTAGTTGGAAAAGCAGAAGGAACAACTACCGACTTTGATGGGCTTTTTACCTTTAACACTTCTGAAGAACCTCCCTTTCAGCTGCGATTTACCAGCGTAGGTTTTTCGGACTATGTGGCGGACGTGACGGCAAATAATCAAACCCTGTCCGTTACCCTGGCAGAATCTTCCACTATTTTGGATGAAATTGTGATTTCGGCTTCCAGGACACCAGAACGTATCTTTGAATCCCCGGTATCTGTGGAGCGGTTTGGACTCAAAGACATCCAGAATACTACTGCGGAGTCTTTTTATGGAGGACTCCAAAATTTGAAGGGTGTAGATATAAACACCAACAGTTTAACGTTTCAATCCATTAATACCAGAGGTTTCGCCACATTTGCGAATACCAGATTCCTTCAGCTAGTGGATGGTATGGATAATTCGGCACCTGGGCTAAACTTCGTTTTGGGGAATTTAGTAGGTATGTCAGAATTGGAAGTACAAAGTGTTGAAATTCTTCCCGGTGCTTCTTCCGCTTTATATGGAGCGGGTGCCTTTAATGGGATACTTTTTATGACCAGTAAAAGCCCCTTTGATTTTCAAGGAATCAGTGCGTACGCAAAAACCGGACTGACTTCACAAGAAGCAGCAGGGGATAATCAATATTATGATTTGGGAATTCGCGCGGCACATGCTTTTAGTGATAAGTTGGCGGTAAAGGCTAACTTATCTTTTCTTTCTGGGGAGGATTGGCATGCAATTCGTACTGATGATATCAATAGACCAGGAGCAGATAGGACCAATCCCGCGTTTGACGGTCTGAATATCTACGGGGACGAAGTTTTTACAACTTTAAATTTTGATACCGCGGCAGGTTTGCCCGCAGGGACCGTTGGTTCGGCCAGAGTTTCCAGAACGGGATACGAGGAAAGAGATCTTGTAAACTACGGTGCAGAAAGTGTCAAAACCGATTTTTCCGTATACTACAGACCGTTCGCGGATGATTTTGAAATCATCTACCAAGGTCGAATAGGTAGGGGTAATACCATTTATCAAGGGGCCAACCGTTATGCAGTTCGGGATTTCAATTTGCAACAGCATAAAATAGAATTTAGGAACGACAACTTCTTTTTAAGAGGATATATTGTTTCTGAAAACGCGGGCAATTCTTATGATACCAGATTCACGGGAATCAATATTAACAGGAGATGGAAATCTGATACACAATGGTTCACAGATTATGCGGGAGCATATATTCCAGCATTTTTAGGAGGGATACAACAAGGAGGACTTTCTAGGGAAGACGCTTCTACGGCTGCCCATGCCATTGCCCGCCAGGCCGCGGACACAGGAAGATTGATTCCTGGGACTCCCGAGTTTCAGTCCGCTTTCGATGCAGTAACGGCAGACGGTGATTTGACCAGAGGCTCACGATTTATAGATAATACGACGTTTCGTCATATCAACGGAAATTATAATTTGGCCCACCTCATCAACAATTGGGCAGATATCCAGGTAGGAGGCTCTTTTCGAGAGTACGAACTGAATTCGCAAGGAACCATATTTACAGATATAGACGGTCCTATTACCTATAATGAATTTGGTGCTTACGCCCAGTTGCAGAAGAAATTTTTGGACGATCGATTGAAATTTACGGGTTCCGTTCGTTATGATAAAAATGAATTCTTTGATGGCTTCTTTTCGCCAAGAGTGGCATTCGGATATACGGCAGGCGAAAACAGAAACCATAACATTAGGATTTCAGCCCAGCAAGGTTTTAGAAATCCGACCACGCAGGATTTGTTTATCGGCCTGGACGCGGGTACGGCTATTTTGGTGGGTTCTGCTCCTGATAATTTGGATAGGGATGTCAGAACGTACGATGATGTTAGTTTAGATGGTCAGAATTTAATTGGACAGTCCTCGGTCCAAATAGTGGGCAGGGCGGCCTATGAAAATGCGTTTTCTCTGAATTCTGTATTGAATGGTACCCCGGAAGCTGTTACCACACCTGTTGTTCAACCCGAGGAAATCACAACCTTTGAAGCAGGTTATCGTGGTCAGATTGGAAAGTTCACCATCGATTTGAGTGGATATTACAACCGCTACAGCAATTTTATTACCAATCTGAACGTGTTGGTGCCATATTATGGAACAGCCGGTGATGGAGGACTTTCGCTATTGGCCCTGCAAAATGGGGACACTCAGGTCTATCAGACCTATACAAACCTTCAAGAAGATGTTGACTCTTGGGGAGGTACAATTGGTATTGACACCAAGATTCTTGGAAACTTTGATTTGGGCGTGAACTATACCTATGCCGATTTTGATTTTGATAGAGAACGATTCCCGGATTTCCTTACAAGTTTCAACACACCCGAACACCGCGTGAAAGCTTCTTTTGGAAATACGGAGTTGTTTAAAAACTTCGGGTTCAACTTCAACTATAGATGGAGTGATAGCTTCTTGTGGGAGGCCACGTTCGCGGTGGGTGACGTCCCTGCCTATTCGGTTCTGGATGCACAGATAAACTACTCGGTCCCTAGTATAAAATCAGTATTTAAAGCGGGGGGCTCCAATCTTCTTGCAGATGAATATTTCCAGGCCGTAGGTACCGGTCTGATAGGTGCGATTTACTATGTTTCTTGGACCGTAAATCCTTAAAAAAACAGAATAACCCAACGATAGGGCGCTGATGGAATCAGCGCCTTTTTTATTGCCACAAAAAAGGCTGTTTTCGTTTCTCTTTAAAGAAGTAATAGCATATCTTTGCAGCCGAAAAAATCGAGAGATTTTTTATCCTATTCAATTAAAAATTAACAGCGTAATGTCGAAAATTACAGGAAAAGTCGCCCAGATTATAGGCCCGGTCATTGATGTTGAGTTTGAATCCGGAATCGAGATCCCAAAAATTTATGATTCTTTGGAGATTGCAAAAGAAGACGGTTCTAAATTGGTTTTGGAAGTTCAATCCCATATTGGCGAAAATACGGTAAGAACAATTTCCATGGATTCTACCGATGGGTTAAGTAGGGGTGTTGAGGTGCTCGCTACGGGCAATGCAATCCAAATGCCCATTGGAGAAGAGGTGTACGGTCGACTTTTTAATGTAATTGGAGATGCTATCGACGGTTTGGAAGATTTGCCAAGTACTGGTGATAACGGTCTTCCAATACACCGCGAGGCTCCAAAGTTTGAAGAGCTTTCAACGTCCACAGAAGTGCTATTTACAGGAATTAAGGTAATTGACTTGATCGAACCTTATGCCAAAGGTGGTAAAATTGGTCTCTTTGGAGGGGCCGGTGTAGGTAAAACAGTTCTAATCCAGGAGTTGATCAATAACATTGCAAAAGGTCACGGCGGACTCTCTGTTTTTGCAGGGGTCGGAGAAAGAACCCGCGAAGGAAATGATTTGCTTCGTGAAATGTTGGAGTCTGGGATCATAAAATACGGAGATGACTTCTTGCACTCGATGGAAGAAGGAGGATGGGACTTGACCAAGGTAGATAAAAAGGCAATGAAAGAATCCAAGGCAACATTCGTTTTTGGCCAGATGAACGAGCCTCCCGGGGCAAGGGCCCGTGTTGCACTTTCCGGTTTGACCATTGCAGAGTACTTCCGTGATGGCGCAGGGGATGGCCAGGGTAAAGACGTACTTTTCTTTGTGGATAATATTTTCCGATTTACCCAAGCAGGTTCTGAAGTATCTGCTTTGTTGGGAAGGATGCCTTCAGCTGTTGGGTATCAACCTACACTTGCTACTGAAATGGGCGCGATGCAAGAGCGAATTACCTCCACTAAAAAGGGTTCCATTACCTCGGTACAAGCAGTATATGTTCCTGCAGATGACTTAACGGACCCCGCTCCCGCAACAACGTTTGCACACCTGGATGCTACTACGGTACTCTCGCGAAAGATTGCCGAGTTGGGAATTTATCCAGCGGTGGATCCTTTGGATTCCACATCAAGAATTTTGACAGCGGAAATATTGGGTGATGACCATTATGGTTGCGCCCAGCGTGTTAAAGAGTTACTGCAGCGGTATAAAGAACTTCAAGATATCATCGCTATTTTGGGAATGGAAGAACTTTCCGAAGAGGATAAGTTGGCCGTGGGAAGAGCGAGACGCGTACAGCGTTTCTTGTCACAACCGTTCCATGTTGCGGAGCAATTTACCGGTATTCCTGGAGTTTTGGTAGATATCAAAGACACCATAAAAGGGTTCAACATGATTATGGATGGCGAGTTGGACCATCTTCCTGAATCTGCATTTAACCTTAAGGGAACCATTGAGGATGCCATTGAGGCAGGTGAAAAAATGTTGGCCGAAGTATAAGTAATGTATTTGGCGATAATAACGGCTTTGAACCCAAAAAAGTACGAAGCTGATTTTCAATATTGGATGCTTAAAATATGTATTTAGAAATTGTATCACCGGAAGCGACACTCTTCGCAGGAGAGGTTACTTCAGTTACCTTACCGGGAATCGATGGTGAATTCCAGATGCTTCAGGATCATGCACCTCTAGTTTCTTTGTTAGGTGAAGGAGATGTAAAAATACAAGGGAATGTCGAGATTCATGAGGATTTCCAATCCAAGTTTACCAAGACGAACGATGGCGCCACACTACTCGCAATAAACAGTGGGACAGTGGAAATGAAAGACAATAAAGTAATCGTACTGGCTGACTGATTTTCTTGGCTTCTTGCAGAATGTTTATAAAACCGCTTTTCTCAAAAAGTGGTTTTTTGTTCATTTCTTAATCATAGACAATAGTGACCGTATTAGCCGCTATTCTTTTGAGTTCTTTGGAATAAGCAATAAATCGATACGTCCCTTTTTCAGTAAAGGTAAAAGAGAAATACGTATTGTCGCCGGTGGCCTGTGAAGCTACCTTGAAGTCCTTGTATTTTTTAAAAACACCATTTTTCTTTTTGTCCACTAAGATTGAAACACTTTCGGTTCTTAGCTTACCGGGATAACAATCCACAAATCCCCAAACAATTCCACCCTTTTTTCTGGATATGGTAAAGGAAGAATACTGTTTTGATTTTGGTGGGAGCATGTTGTTGTTGGCCTTTGGAGAAACATTGGAAAAGTAGATTTTTGCGCTGGAATAGTCTACGGTAGAACTAGAGCCCGAGGATGCACCAGCACCTTTGTTGATTTCCGCCAATGGTTTCATATACTGTTTTTTGCCGGTAACTGTATTAATGCTGAATGCCCTTTTCGGACTTTTCAGTCCTTTCGCCTTTAGTTTATCCAAAGTCTTTGAATCGCTTGCAGCTATGTAGTACATACCATTTACTCCACCAACAAGTCCAATGCCCGTGGCAACGCCTTTTGATGTTGCTATGCCAATCGCTTTGTTCTCTTCATTAAAAACCGGACCTCCACTATTGCCAGGATGTATCTCCGCATCAGTTTTCATATAGCCGTAGTCATTATTGAAAACGAAATCGAAACCGCTCATAATACCCAGGCTGAGCGTGCTTAAATCTCGGAGCATCACATCAGCTCCCCCTTTGATTTGCGCCGGGTATCCAAAAACACAAAACTGTTCTCCTTGAGTGACCTTATCCGAATCCCCTAAAGGAATCGCGGTAAACCTAAATCCGCTGGTTCTTCCTGCTTCATCGCTTACGATTCGGAGCAAAGCTCCGTCGAATGCGCCCATGCCGATGGAGACCACTTCTGCATTGTAAAGCTTGTAGTCGTTTTCGGAATTTCCAGTAAAGACTTGGACCAGGGGTACGGGATATCCCGAGCGATACGCCTTGATAAAGTTTTTATTGTTAATCAGTTTTTCCGAGTAAGGTGCAAAACCCGCCCTCTTTTTTCCTGTGGAATCGTAGTAATCATAATCCAAATATCCCGTTACACAAGATTCCACTACGTGCCTATTGGTAAAAATATACCCGTCTTCCGTCACAAAAAATCCCGAGCCGCGACTAAGATATCCATACCCGGGCTTTTTCTTTTCCAATTCGGCGTCAAACAATATGATTTTGACGATACCATCTTTGTAGTTGGAGGCTATGTATTTGGTGTTGAGTTGTGCCGAAGAAGTGAAGACAAATAAGGTGGTGAGGATGAAGGCTGAAAAAAATCGCATTACGATTAATAGATTATAGGTTGATAACTATCTTCTAATTTAAGAATTTTAACCAAAATTGGAATCTTGCGGGCGCAAGTAATTTCTTTTTTCTGGTCCCATTTAATTAAAGCAACTTGAATTCTTTTCTTTGTATAACGACGTATCGGTAAAGAAATTACCTTTGATTTATGCCAATGTTTCCCGAAAAGCTTAACAAAAAATTGAGGAACAGAATCCAGGAAGATGCCTTTAGGGAGTTACCGGTAAAACAGGAACTGGTGGATTTTGCATCGAACGATTACTTGGGATTTTCAGGTTTGCCGGCTATTTTGCGCCTGACCGAAGAATGTATTCAACGTGGGCCGGTAAAACAAAATGGTTCCACAGGCTCCCGACTTTTGACAGGGAATCATGCTTTGTACAACACATTGGAAACGTTTTTGTCCAGCTACCATGAATCAGAATCGGCCCTAGTTTTCAATTCTGGTTATGATGCCAACGTCGGGTTTTTTTCATCTGTTCCCCAAAGGGGGGATATTGTTTTATATGATGAACTGGTACACGCCAGTATTCGGGATGGCATCTCCATGGGGAACGCCAAAAGTTATAATTTTTCCCATAATGATTTGGATGCCCTGAAGGTTAAGACGGAAAAGGTGCTACGGACGCAGCCTAAGCATAATGCTCCCGAAGTTTATGTAGTTACCGAGTCTGTTTTTTCCATGGATGGTGATTCTCCCAAACTCAAAGGTTTTGCGGATTTCTGTACCCAAAATGGATTTCATTTGATTGTGGATGAGGCTCATGCCACAGGCGTATTTGGAAAAGGATGTGTTCAGCAAATGGAAATGGCAGATGCAATTTTTGCAAGAATTATCACTTTTGGAAAAGCTTTGGGAACTCATGGAGCAGCAGTTTTGGGCAATAAGACCTTGCGGGATTATCTGGTGAACTTTGCGCGAAGCTTTATTTATACCACTGCGCTGTCCCCACATGCTGTCGCGACTATTTTGGGCAGTTATCAGTTCTTGGATAAAAAAGGCGCCCAATTGCAGGAGGAGCTTCATGGGAACATCAGTTTTTTTAGAAAACAAGTACGAGCGCTTGGGCTTCAGGACCATTTTATTGCAAGCCATTCGGCGATACATTGCATACGGGTTCCTGGAAATGAAAAGGTAAAGGCATTGTCCCGGAAACTCAACGAAAAAGGTTTTAGTGTCAAACCAATACTATCGCCTACCGTGAAAAAGGGAGAAGAACGACTTCGTTTTTGCCTGCACAGCTATAACACCAAGAAGGAGATAACCCAGGTTTTAGAACTCGTAAAGGCATTCATCATCCCATGAAAAAAGAATTTTCCACATTGGGAACCTTTGAATTTCCAGCCGACGTTCAAATCATTAAGGGAAGATTGGAGTCTGAGGGGATACCGGTTTTTTTAAGGGATGAAACCACGATAAACTCCGATCCCTCAATAAGTTCGGCCATCGGAGGGGTCAAGTTACAGGTATATACCGTGGATCGTGAAAGGGCCCAACTGATATTTGATGAAATACGGAACTACGCTACAGATAAAGCGGGCAATTTGATTATATGTCCCAACTGCAAGGCGACCAAATCTGAAATCTATTATTCACGAAGTACCATTTTCTATAAACTTTTTCCTTTTTTTGAACCTAAAAAATACAGATGTATGCACTGTAACTTTATCACAAGACCCTCAACATGATCGTGTTTATAACAGGAATATCCACAGAGGTGGGCAAGACCTTAGCATCAGCCATAGTTGTGGAGGCTTTGGAGGCGGATTATTGGAAACCAATTCAGGCAGGTGATCTGGACCGTTCCGATAGCCATAAAATTGGTCAACTCGTGTCTAACCCGAAAAGTAGGATACATCCCAATACGTACGCCCTAAACACCCCTATGAGCCCGCACGCTGCTGCGGAAATTGACGGTGTATCGATTGATTTAAAGAAAATTGTTCCTCCCGAAACCCAGAACCATTTGGTCATAGAAGGCGCGGGGGGATTATTGGTTCCCTTAAATGAAACTGATACCATAAATGACCTGATACTTCCCGAGTACAAGGTAATTGTGGTTTCGCGACATTACTTGGGAAGTATAAACCACACCTTGCTCACCGTTGAAAGATTGCAGAGGAAAAATCAAGCTATCGGCATAATCTTTAGCGGGGATGCCCATCCCACTACAGAAGATATCATTCTGAAAAAAACAAAAGTTGCTTATATAGGAAGGATAAATGAAGAAAAAAATATTGACAGAAGGATCGTAAAAAGGTATGCCTTAGAATTCAAATCCAATTTGTTATCAATCTAAACGCTGATAAATAAGTCCACTGTCCACAGTATGTATTAGAATGTAGTGCGCTTCCAAATACGAATCAATATACTGATTGAGGTCTTCGCGTTTTTTATCGAATATCCGTTTCCCTTTCCGCGCGATGAGAAGCTTTGGTCTGATATCCTCCAAAATATAACGCAGTTCCTGCATTGCGGTTTCTCTTGGGTTGTCCATGTAAGGAAACAACTCTTCCCGGGTAATATTGCTGGGATGTGTCGCGGCAACAGTGGGAGGCGATGCATCCATCAACCAATACCCAATATGATATTCCGTAAAAAACGCAGTAGCGTTCCCCAAATCATTTGCTTTAAGGTACCGGGGCACTTCAACACCTTCCCCGTTAAAAAATGTTCCTTTTTCCAATCTATTGGCAATGATATTGCCATACTCCAAATAAGCTTCCATAGGCAGTAGTGCCAGGAAAAGGAGCAAAGGTTGGAACTTGGGCTTTATTTTAGGGAGCTTATCCACCAGAATCCCAACCGGGACCACAATAAAGGGATATAACTGGATAAGATAGTGTCCGTTTACCTTGCCCGTTTGGATAAAGGACAGAACCACCCCTAAAAAAGTAACCAACAGTACTTGGATTGTCTTAAGATTATAGCGAAGAAGCCTCTTCTTATAGGTTATACCGAAAAATAGAAATACAACAATGACCAAAGGGAGTATTTTTAACGGAGAATGGTATTTGGATTTCGAATATGCGATGGGGGCCTCAAAAATAGATTTCCACCAGATGGCAAAGCTCCCCTCCAGATAATAGGGAAGGGCGGTAAGACCTATCAACAGCGCAGTGCCCAATCCCATAAGAAAAAGTCTGGTAAGCCCATTGTACAAAGTCTTTTCCTTGACAAAGTACCAAACTAAATAAATACCAAGAGCAAGAAGCGGGTAGGCCATGTTCAACTTGGACATAATGGATAATCCAAATAGAACGCCCGCCCCAAAATGCCAGAACATCGGCTTTTTTGAAAGCAAAATATAGACTCCTAAAGTAAAGAAAAACGTGCTGATGTGTTCAGACATCACGCCTTGTAAACTTCCAAACAGACTTAAAAGACAAACGCAGCCCATGGCACTCCAAAAGCTTATTTTGGGAGAAGTGACCCGCAACCCTATCAAATAGGTGAAAAAGGCCGTGAGTGCTACCAGTAAAGCGCCAAATAGGCGAATAGCGATAAAGCTTTTCCCAAAAATCGTGATGATGGAGGCAAAAAATAAGAAAGTGATGGGGGGCTTTAAATCCCAAAGATGGGTATAGGGCAAATGACCGTTTACCCAAGACTGCCCCATAATAATGAAAGTACTTTCGTCCCGGTCCACATAATCCCTGAAAAAAAAGGGAAACCGAATAAACAAGGTCACCAAAACAAGAACCAGCAGTACATTTTGCCAAGATAGCTTTTGGTAATTTGGGGTTAGGACGCGAAGGACGTTATCAAACAAATTGATAGCTGGGTTTTTGGCGATTAATTATCATCTTTGCAAGATAGATAAAATGAAGGTTTGAAGAATTCGGCACTGGCGGAAAAATTAGCGGATAAGGACCAGAACTATGTATGGCACCCACTTACCCAGCACAAGAAGGCCAACCCTCCCTTAGGGATTGTAAGGGCAAAGGGCGCACTTATCTGGGATGAGGACGGGCACAGCTATATCGACGGAATTGCTTCCTGGTATACCGCAATGTACGGTCATGGCAACGAAAAAATAGTTGCGGCAATGACGCAACAAATGCAAAAATTGGATTTTGTGATGTTCAGTGGATTTACCCATGCCCCCGCTGTAGAACTTTCAGAACAACTCATCGATATTTTACCGGACAACCAGGCCAAGATCTTTTTTAATGACAATGGTTCCACTGCGATAGAAGCGGGTATTAAAATGGCCATTCAATACCATTACAATAGAGGTGAAAAAAGGGATACCCTCATTGCATTTGAGGATGGGTTTCATGGCGATACTTTTGGAGCGATGTCCGCTTCGGGAATTTCTAGCTATAACGGTCCTTTTGAAGATTTTTTATTGAAAGTGGTCCGAGTTCCTGTTCCAAAAGATGAGAACATGGAAGATGTTCTTAAAAAACTGGATACGATAATCGACGGGAACGCATGTTCAGCATTTGTTTTTGAACCACTGGTGCAGGGCGCGGCGGGGATGAAGTTTCATTCACCCCGGGGTTTGGATGTGATGATAGAAAAGTGTCAAAACGCAGGTGTGCTCTGTATCGCTGACGAAATCATGACCGGTTTTGGAAAGACCGGACCTAACTTTGCCACCGAACACTTACAGAACCTACCGGACATCATCTGTTTGAGCAAGGCATTGACTGCTGGAATGTTCCCACTGAGCATAACAAGCTGTACACAAACCGTTTTTGAGGCATTTTTGAGTGATGAGGTCTCCAAAGGGTTTTTTCACGCCCACACGTACAGCGCCCATCCCTTGGGATGCGCGGCTGCCCTGGCGGGTTTGGAACTGTTGAATTCCGGGGAAATCTTGGAACGGCGCCAATACATCGCTCAACGGCATAAGACATTCGCCGCCCATTTAGGTGCCCACCCCAAAGTCAAAGATGCTCGCAGTATGGGAGTTATTTTCGCAGTAGATTTAGGAACGGACGCCAATCGCTACGGTTCCCTTCGTGATAAGTTGTACCATTTTTTTATGCAGCAAGGCGTTAACCTTCGCCCATTGGGAAATACAATTTATGTGTTGCCTCCTTATGTCATAACCGATGAGCAGCTGCAGCAGGTATATGACGCTATTGAAGGTGCGTTGGAAATTCTTTGATGCCGCTACATGTTAAAACCCTCTGTTTCCATAACGGCATTATCTTCATTCTCCGCTTTAGGAAGCACTCCAGATGAAGTTTGGGACGCTTATCAAAAAAAGAACCATCTTTTCTCTTTGAAGGAAATCGCTGGAAAAAAAGTTTGGGTATCCAAACTGCGCGAAGACCAAAAAAAACTGGTAGAAACACTCAGGAAATCAGATGGGAAATACAAAGCACTCGATGATTCTGTGCTTTTTGCCATTCTTTCGGCCAGGAAAGCGGTTGCTGGAGCAGGTTGGGGCAGCGGGGTCAACTTTGGCATCAATATAGGCTCCTCGAGAGGCGCTACCTCACTTTTTGAGAACTTCCACGAAGAATTTTTAAAAGAAGGCCAGGTAGCTACTTTAGCTTCACCAACCACTACCTTGGGCAATATTTCATCGTGGGTAGCCCATGATTTAAAATCGAAAGGCCCCACCATTTCGCACTCCATAACCTGTTCCACGGCGCTCCACGCACTACTTAACGGTATGGCTTGGATTCAAAGTGGCATGTCCGATACTTTTTTGGTAGGGGGCAGTGAAGCTCCCTTGACTCCGTTTACTATTGCTCAAATCCAAGCTTTAAAAATATATTCAAGATTGGAAAACCCTTATCCTTGTCGTGCTTTGGACCTGGAAAAGACGCAGAATTCCATGATTTTGGGAGAAGCTGCGTCAATGGCATGTTTGGAACTTGGCGAAAAGGAAAATCGTCTCGCAAAGATTGAAGGTATTGGGTACGCTACTGAACCGTTGACGCATAATGTTTCAATTTCTGCCAACGCCGAATGCTTTCAAGAATCCATGAAGATGGCACTACAGGGACAATCTCCCGAAAATGTGGATGCCCTGGTGCTTCACGCACCAGGTACGAAAAAGGGAGATTTATCCGAGTACATGGCCGTGAAACATGTTTTTAACGATAAAATCCCTTTTTTGACCACTAATAAATGGAAAGTAGGACACACTTTCGGAGCTTCGGGAATGCTCAGTGTGGAAATGGCGATACTCATGTTACAGCACCAAGAATTCATACCACTCCCTTTTGCGCCACAAAAGACCCCGTCAGATTCCTTAAATAAAATTATGGTGAACGCAGTCGGTTTTGGAGGCAATGCAGTTTCCGTACTTCTTTCCAGATAATTGATGCGAAATTTGAACCAGGTGGTGTTTTAAATCTGAAAATAGCAAAGACACCTTTTTAAAAGGTACTAGGTGTCTTCGTAATTTGGAACTTATTTAAACGATAAGGATATCCTTATGATTCACGGGTCAAAGAAAGCGACGAATCTGAAACGGGGGATAAAACACAAAATTGATTAGCTTTAATAAGGAAGAGGCTTTTGATAGGCATCATTGCCCTTTTCTTTTAAAACCTTATTTTCATATCAAGTAATAAAATCTATTTTTGTTTTCATATCCAAGAAGCATGATTGCAATAAAAAACAACTGGACCAAACAAGAAATACTTGATATATACAACAAACCATTGATGGAACTGCTTTATGAAGCAGCAACCATCCATCGGGAATATCATGATCCCAATACCGTCCAAGTGTCTACGCTGTTGTCCATAAAAACGGGGGGATGTCCCGAGGATTGCGGATATTGTCCGCAAGCGGCCCGTTACCATACCGATATTGAAGGGAATGGACTAATGTCCGTTAGACAGGTGAAAGCACAGGCATTACGGGCAAAAGCTTCAGGAAGTTCACGGGTCTGTATGGGCGCGGCATGGCGAAATGTTAAGGATGGCCCTGAATTTGACCAAGTTTTGGAAATGGTGCGTACCATCAATAAATTGGATATGGAAGTATGCTGTACGCTGGGAATGGTGACCGAAAATCAGGCGAAACGCTTGGCAGAAGCGGGCTTATATGCCTACAATCATAATCTGGATACTTCTGAAGAATATTATAAAGAGGTGATATCAACCCGAGGATATGAAGACCGTTTGGAAACCATACAAAATGTCCGGAAAACCAATGTGACCGTTTGTAGTGGAGGTATTATAGGAATGGGAGAATCCATTGAGGACAGGGCAGGTATGTTGGTGGCACTTTCAACGTTGAGCCCTCAACCTGAGTCGGTACCTATAAATGCCTTGGTGGCTGTGGAGGGAACCCCTATGGAAGAGGAAAAACCTGTGGAAATATGGGAAATGATTCGCATGGTTGCCACAACTCGAATCGTAATGCCCCAAACGCAGGTACGACTTTCTGCAGGCCGAACGGAAATGAGTCGTGAAGGCCAAGCCATGTGCTTTTTTGCCGGTGCCAACTCTATTTTTGCCGGAGATAAATTATTGACAACCCCAAATCCAGATGTGAACCAAGACATGGATATGTTCAGAAAACTTGGTCTCAAAGCACAAAAAGCATTCGTAAAAGCACCCCAGCCGAAAACTGTTGAAGCAGAAGATTCTGAATTGGTATCTATTGGAGAAAAACCAAGGTGGACAAGACCGGGCCATAAAATAGAAAGAAACGAACTGGCCAAGGAAAAGTCCAAACTTGCATCAAGGGGTCGGGTCTAAAACTGCACCTCCCATTTAAAAACCTTTTAGTAATTTTGTAGTTTCAAACTCATTGAAAATTTGGAGCTAAAACTGGAACAGATTCCTCGTGAAAAGACGCTTTCCAAGAAAGAGTTTCTCCACAAGTACTTCAAACCTCAAAAGCCTGTGGTTATCGAAAGCTTTATCGAGGATTGGCCCGCTTATTCCAAATGGAGTCTGGACTATATAGAAAAAGTTGCAGGTGAAAAAGAAGTACCGCTCTATGATGACCGTCCTGTAAAACATGACGAGGGATTTAATGAGCCGCACGCAAAAATGAAAATGAAGGAGTATATCCACCTTCTGAAAAAGGAGCCTACGAAATATCGGATTTTCCTTTGGAACGTGCTCAAGGAAATACCCGAATTACAAAAGGATTTTAACTATCCAGATTTTGGTATCCGTCTTATGAAGGGATTGCCCATGCTTTTCTTTGGAGGTAGTAACTCCCATACATTTATGCACTATGATATTGATTTGGCCAATATCTTCCACTTTCATTTTGAAGGTAAAAAGCAGTGCATTTTATTCTCGCAATCGGAGACGAAGTTCCTTTACAAAATACCCCACTCCCTGATTACGAGGGAAGACATTGATTTTGCCAATCCAGATTTGGACAAATGGCCAGCGCTTAAAAATGCCAAGGGCCATATTGCCCATTTGGAACATGGACATGTGCTGTATATCCCAGAAGGATACTGGCACCACATGAAATATATCAGCCCTGGATTTTCTATGAGCCTTAGAGCCATTGCCCGAAGACCCAAAAACTTTGGCAGGGCAGTGTACAATATCTTTTTCATGAGGCATTTTGATAATGTGATGCGCAGATGGAAAGGTCAGAAATGGATTGATTGGAAGAATGAAGAAGCCATCCGACGAACAAATACTTTGGCCTTCCAAAAGTGAAACTTATCGCGTAAGTTCCATCACTTTTTCATAAACCAACTGATTTTCCCACCCCCGATAGAGCAGATAATCGGATAACTTTTTTCTTTTTTTGGCCAAGTTGGATTCGTTCAACTGCGATATTCTCTTTTTGGCCAGGACATCCAGTGTTGTAACGTAGTCTTGGTCATCAATTTCTTTTAAAGCAATATTAATATTGAATTTGGAAATATTCCGTTGTTTTAACTCGCGTACAATTCTGTTTTTACCCCATTTTTTGTGGTTGAATTTACCCCGGGCAAAGTTTCGGGCAAATCGTTCTTCGTTCAAGTAATTCTGCTGGATAAGGTGGCCTATGATATGGTTTATGGCATCAGGGATCATACGCATTTCTTTCAGCTTTATTTCCACTTCCTTATGGCATCTTTCCTGATAGGTGCAATACCGTTCCATTTTACGGGTAGCTTCCTGGACAGAATAATGCTTATGATGGTTCATTTGTTAAATGTACAAAAACAAAAAAGCGACCCCATTGCTGAGGTCGCTTTGTATTATCTGATTGTTCTGCCTGCCTCGTTCTTGAAGCGATACTCAAGATAGGTATAGGCATCCCTAGGCTGGATTTTTATCCATTTTTTGTGGTCCAGCCACCATTTGAAACGAATTGAAGGCATTCCTTTGGTCAAATATGCTGCAATAAATGGGTGGATATTCAACACAATATCCTTATGTTTCTTATTGCTGTTCACTATTCGTTCTAGGTCCACATTGATTTTATCAATTAAAACAATGGGAGCTTCCACCTCTCTTCCGGAACCATTGGGATTTTCTTCACTGGTCTTGATGTTCATTTCAGGTCGAACTCTTTGGCGGGTTATTTGGACAAGTCCAAATTTACTTGGAGGCAATATTTTATGCTTTGCCCGGTCGTCCTTCATTTCTTCCCTTAGGTGATCAAAAAGCTTTCTTCTGTGATCCCCTTTGGTCATATCAATGAAATCGACCACAATAATTCCGCCCATATCCCGCAGGCGCAGTTGTCTCGCAATTTCTGATGCTGCCAAAAGATTGACCTCTAAAGCGGTGTCTTCTTGATTTTTTGCCTTATTGGAACGATTACCGCTATTGACATCAATAACGTGCAGAGCTTCGGTATGCTCAATAACCAGGTAAGCTCCTTTGCTCATGGACGCCGTTTTTCCAAAGGAAGTCTTTATTTGACGTTCTATACCAAATCTTTCAAAGATAGGAGCAGACCCGGAATACCGTTTCACAATGGATTCTTTTTGAGGGGCTATCTCGTGCAAATAATCCCGGATTTGATGATATAAGGTTTCATCATCTACATGGATTCCCGTAAAGGAATCGTTGAACACATCCCGTAATATGGACGAAGCTCGGTTGAGCTCTATTAAAACCTTGGACGGGTGGGGCGCTTTTGGCATTGTTTTGCACATGGTCGACCATTTGGTCAACAAATCTTGGAGATCTTTGTCCAGTTCAGCTACCTTTTTGCCTTCCGCGACGGTACGAATAATTACACCAAACCCCTTTGGCTTGATACTCTTTACCAGACGTATCAATCTATCTTTCTCCTCTTTGCTCCCGATTTTTTGGGATACGGAAACACGGTCCGAGAAAGGTACCATGACCAAGTAACGTCCTGCTAAGGAAAGCTCTGAACTGATTCTTGGTCCCTTTGTGGAGATAGGTTCTTTTACTATTTGTACCAGTAATGACTGATTGGCTTTGATTACATCGTTGATGCTGCCATTCTTGTCAATATCTTTTTC